>Ga0208902_1000136_pt1 | contig 45659 bp, 43 predicted proteins | sample AntAceMetag02UKH_FD_184767 | JGI IMG/M metagenome (GOLD analysis project Ga0208902, IMG submission 184767) | Saline lake microbial communities from Ace Lake, Antarctica - Antarctic Ace Lake Metagenome 02UKH (SPAdes) (version 2) | ecosystem: Environmental > Aquatic > Non-marine Saline and...
TTGAGAACCCATTGAGGGTAAGCCATAAGGACAGTTCTCCTTGCAAAGTATTATATACTATATAATACATGATACAAGAAAAATGAGGAAAACACAATGTAAATTTTGTCTTTTGTCATAATTTACAACAGTTATTTATTGTTCTGTATATAATTAACTGCCGTTCATGCGTTTGTCGTGTATTGAGATACTATTTCTTTTGTCTTCTTTTTAATGTCTGAAAAGCTCTTAACATAAAGAGACAGCATAGAGAGACGCAATTATCCTTGTCAGCTCTCCTTCAATTTACCTGATAAGTATTTGTGAAGAACGCTCGATACTAAGGTTTGGTAAGGGAGCCCTTCTTCTCTGGCGTGAATTTGAATATCCCGAAAATCTTTTTCACTGACCCTAAAATTTATCCGGTGGGTTTTTGCAAATGTTTGTTTTGCAGCCTCTTTGTATTTATCTAAATCTTCTTCTTTTGATACCCATTCCCCACGATTGAAAGTATTAAGAATTTCTTTCTCTTCAGGGTCTAACTTGTATTCTTTATCAGCCATTGTTTTCCTCCAAAGATTTTCTTTTCGCTTCTCTGTTGGGAATAATTGTCTTGAGAAAATAATATGTATCTTCCTCAATATATGGAACTATATACACATAAGAATCTGTTCTAACAACAAATATCGATTGTTTTGGATATTTGTTGTTATTTGGGTGTTCATAACTATCCAGTAAACCCCCATTTTCAATATATAAAACAATTTCTTCAAAAGGAATATCACGATTTTCCTTTAACCATCTGTTTTTTTCTTTGTTCCATTCAAAGTTTTTCATGCTTAATCATATCACAATGTGTGCGTTTTGTCAAATTTACTGGGATAGCTTTCATCCGATATGGGATAGGGTGATGTTTATGAAATATGCAAGAAACATGTAAGGATCCCAGTGCCAGGTCGTGCTGTCGCGTCGCTCCTGACGCACAAATCGTACCATACCCTTCAGGTGCGAAAATACAAGTTAAACAGGGGCTCCCATTCGCTGTAAACGCAAACACCGTTCTCTATAATAAAGCAAAATTCAGGGAACTTGGGTTGTCAGTCCCAACAACATGGAATGAATTTGTTGCCGTAGCTGAAACTTGCATGGCTGATGGACAGACTCCATTTTATTTAACACTGAAAGATGCCTGGACAGGAATGGATTATCAGCGGAGTTATGCAAGGAGGAATTAAACAGTAATGAAATTTTTATCTACAGTTGTGAGAAAGTCTGTATTGATTGTCTTATTAGGATTCATTCTTGTTCTTTTTTCATGCAAAACACATAAAAAGGATTTCTCTACACAAAATGACAATATTCTTGCGCCTCTGTACTGGAGTGTATATGAATATTGCTATACTACTGATGGATTTATTCCGGAAGAAGAGTGGGAAGCGAATATTAATTGGATAGAGGATAATTTTAAGGAATATGGGTACAATACAATTTGTATTGATGGATGGGACAAAAATCTTGGAGTACTGGGGAGAACAGATCGTCCGATAGAACATTATCAAACAGCCTTAAGGTGGATGAGAGAAGCTTGTGATGAGCACGGTGTTTTCTTAAGTCTGGTAATGCCTCACCTTAAAAACCATGGAGAAAATGAACTTGAGTATGCCGGTGGAAGCATGATCAGGATAAATGAAGATACCGGGAATGGCGGATGGCAAAGGTTCAGTGAGATGGATAGGGGAACCCATCATGATTGGTGGTCCCAGTATTATAATGCTTTCGATGGTTTCATATACTGGTCTGATATTTCCGGTTCGGGAGATCGGCAGATGATCCTGGACGGGGATTTTATACGGCTTAATACCTTTGAAAATGATGACGAGAGAAAAACCGTAGTATCATTAATGCTAATGGCTGGAGGATGTGTAACTATAGCTGATCGGTATAGTACAATCGGAGATTCCGCCTGGATTTATCAGAATACAGAATTGCTTGCCTTACAAAGTGACGGTTTTACGGGTAAACCCTTTAGTAATGATCCGTTAAATACGGAAAGTCAGAAATGGAAAGGACAGATGTCCAATGGAGATTTCGTAGTAGGGTTATTCAACCGGGAAGATGAAGCAGAAACAAGAAGTATAAATTTTTCAACAGATTTAGGAATAACAGGAAACTCCGCTGTAAGGGATTTATGGGAGCATGAAGACCTTGGGGTAATGACCTCTTACAGCATAAACCTTGAACCCCATTCTTGCGTGATACTAAAAATTGTACCCGCGGATGATGTTGATTCTCAAACGAGCGAGAGAAGCGGAACCAACAAGTTGGTTCCATTTCCGAGTGAGAGCCGAGATCGCAAGGAAACATACCCCGCCCCTTGGGGCGGAATAGAACCGCCAAAGCGGTTCTGGGTCCAGGCTTGCCCTGGGGTATGATACCTTTCATTATGCATCCAACGCGCGTCCATCAACAGGAACAGCTAATGTAGGACTGGAAAAAGACTTAAGCTGGACTGCCGGGAACGGGGCAACATCCCATAAAGTCTATTTTGGTACAGATATAATATTAGGACCTGAAGATTATAAGGGAGAGCAGACAGAAACAACGTATAATCCCGGTTTGCTGGTATACGGCACAACTTATTATTGGAGAATAGACGAAGTACACAGCACCGGAATAGTTATGGGACGTCTTTTCAGATTTACCACAGAATACGATAAAGTTTTCCCCCAGGATATTGTTAATTCAGATTTCGAGACTGGGAACATAAACAAATGGAAGGCTAAAGGGTCTTTTTATGGTGTGGATTCCTGGGATCCTAATTCCGGTATTTTTAAATGTTATTTCTGGGGAACAAACCCTTATGAGCAATCTATCTATCAAACAGTAAAGGGTCTTGATAATGGTTCCTATACTGTAAAGGCATGGGTAAAGCAGAACACCGGGATACCCAATGCCTGCAGCATGATTGTGAGAGATTTCGGGGGGATTAAACAAATCGTGGATATACCCCATGGAGATGAATATAATGAGTACAGCATAACAGTGGGAGTAGGAAATAGTCAGCTTGTTGTTGAGTTCTACACCGACTCTCCGGGTGGATCAAATATGCAGATAGACGATGTGGAATTAATAAAGAATTTCTGAATTCCGGTCAAAAGATTGCAACCGATTTGGTTTACAATCCTGGCCGTTCTTCAAGTCATCAAATAAGACTTCAATATCGTTTCTTTCACGTTATGTTTTACCAGGTAGTGCAAATTTTCTTCGCTGTAGAAACCTCTATCCATGATATACGAAATATCGTAACACAGCGATGATTTCTGTAGACACGCTTAAAGAATGGCGAAATTTTCGGATACATAGCTCCATTGCCTCTTATAGGAAAGAGAATCCAGCAGTTTTAGATATTCATCCTTAGATAAATTCGGTGTGAAATCCCTAATAATATCCTTAGCAGTTTCTGCCTCTCCATAAAGAAGATCAATTATTGTGAGGACATATATTTTTGAGGAAATAATATAGGCCATTTCCGGATCTGCAACCTTGAAATCTCTCGAATGGGAATGTCCACTGAATGAACCTACATATGGATGTATACCAGGCTTAATCTGTGTCAGGTCTCCCATGTCCGTGGAACTGCCCCGTGGGCCAACATGCAGCACATTTTCCCCGCCAATAAGTTCTGCAGCATTCTTTGCCCATATGCTTATCAGCTTATTATTATTTTCAACAGGCAGATATCCCGGGGTATTGATTATCTCCACCTGGGCTCCAACAGCCATTGCTCCCGCCATTAATGCTATATCAACTTTCCTGTTTACCTCTTCTATTATCTCTACAGTCCGGGCTCTTACATACAGTTCAACTTTTACATCCGAGGGAACATTATTTACACTGTCGCCCCCCTTTGTAATTATAGGATGCACTCGGACAGCATCTTCATCTCTGAAAGTTTCTCTCTGTGCATGAATTGCTGACAGAGCAATATTAAAGGCATTCAATGCATTAATACCGTTATACGGTGCACTCCCGGCATGTGCTTCTTTGCCGATAAAGCGGACACTTTTACCAATAAAACCATTACTTCCGTCTGTTATCAGAACCTTCCGTCCGGGATATTCCGATTGTGCATGCTGCATAATTACTATATCGATATCATCAAACTCTCCAAGGTGTATAAGCTCCTGTTTCCCTCCGTAATACTTTATATGTCCCTCTTTTTTAAGAGCCTCTCTGAATTCAAGATTGATATATTCCTCAGCGGGAACTACAAACAGAACTACTTTTCCTGATAGTTTATCAGCAATTTTCTTTAATCCTATTGCTGCACCTATTAATTGCGCGACCTGAGCAAAATGGCCACAGGCATGAGCAGCACCGGTTTCTTTATCAGCAAAAGGGTAATCATTGTTAATAATGGCATCAAGTTCGGCAATAATAGCTATTACAGGACCTTCCTTTCCTTCTTCCAGTACACCCTTTATACCTGTGACAGCAAGTTCACTTCGATATTTTATTCCAATTTCTTCAAATGCCTCTTTAACTTTTTGGGCTGTATTTTTTTCTTTAAAACCCACCTCCGGTTCATGAAGAATTGAGTTGGCAATATCGATAATTTTATCCCGATGTTTATCTATTTCTTTAAATGCTATTTCTTCCAAAGTTTTTTTATTCATCAGAAAATTATCCTTTTCCCTGGAGATATTTTATATATACAAACTTTTAATGATGCAGCCTATTTATGAGTTCTGGGTCTTACAGTAACTCCTTCGGATCCAATAAACATATTTGTAAGTGTTCTTTCATCATTTCTCATTCGCCAGGATAGCAATTTTTTTACATATTTCAGTATAACTGCCGAATATGAGGGGTCTTCTGCAAGGTTATGCAGTTCATCCGGATCATTTTCTATATCAAACAAAAGATCGGGCATTGCAGCAAAGTGTATATATTTGTAATGCCTGTCTCTTACCACGTTTAATGAAGATTCTTCAAATCCAATATCCAGTTCTTCATACCTGAAATCTACCTCCCAATATACTTCATTTCTAAAGTTTTCCGGTTTTTTTCCATACAGGAATGGAACCAGGGAACGGCCGTCGCATTGAACAGGAATTTCTGCACCAAAAATATCTAGAATAGTTGGAAGAATATCAATGCTTTCGGTAAAAGAGTCTATATGTATTCCCTTCTGCATTTTCCCTTCCATGTCAGGTGTGCGGATAATTAGAGGTACATGAAAAGTCTGATCAAAATAGGGCGCTTGTCCAATGAAATGGTGGTCCCCAAGTTGTGTTCCATGATCACTTGTAAAAATAATTACTGTATTTTCATATTCACCGGTTTCTTTAAGAAGTGAAATTATTTTTCCAATATTATCATCTATTTCTGTCATGAGTCCGTAATATGTAGCGCAAAGCTGTTTTAAAGATTTATCATCTCTTGGGTAAATATCTTTTGAGTAAAATCCTCTGTTTGTTGTATTATCAAGCTTATAAGCAAGAAATGGATGTTGTTTTGCTTCGTTTTCCAGTGTTGCTGCCCTCTTAAAAGATGTTATATCATCCGGATTGTAAAGTTTGTTGTATGGTTCCGGTGCAAGATATGGTCTGTGTGGTTTGAGATAGCTTAAATGAAGGAACCATGGTTTATCAACTGGTCTGCGAAGAAATTTTTCAGCATTATATGTTACAAATGCAGTTTCACTCTCCTCTTTTGAATATGGGGGAGGGGAATAGGTTTTCCCTTTCCCCTCTGCTCCGGGATATCCTTCAACAGCTTTGTAATAAAGATCTGTCGGGTTTTCAGGAACCTGATATCCTTTCTCTTCCAGCCACTGCGCCCATTCACCGGGGAATTCTTCACTTGACATCGCAAGGCATTTGAATCCGGGAAGAACACCTTCGTATGTTTTAAGAGCCGGATCATTTGGGGAGAGTAAACGGGGATCCGGAGTGGTATCGGTATATCCTACCAGAGCAGGATCATACCCCAGCTTTCGGAATTCCAGAGCAATATTGGTATGCCGTGCATCCAGAGGAGTCCCGTTTTCTACAGATCTGTGGTTCTGCATGTACATCCCGGTATACAGGGATGCCCGGCTTGGACCACATGGGATACACTGCGCAAAGTGGTTTTCGAAGAAAACACCATCAGCTGCCAGTGCATCAAGATTTGGAGTTTTAACAACAGGATGCCCCTTCAGGGAGAAACATTCACCCCTCCACTGGTCTGTAGTAATTAACAATAAATTTTTCTGTTTCATAATTTTGCCAGAATTTTTGTCCGTTTTGTCTGTAAGTATTCAACCTGTTTTTTATTAGTGGATTCCCTTTGTTTAATTTGAAACTGCAGGGCCCCTTTGAGAGACAGGGATTCTGCATAATGGCAGGAGACAAAATGTTCCGGGAACATCTCCTTAAGGGGAGGCATCTCATTTACACATCGGCTGTCATCAGCAAATTTACATCGGGGGTGAAAAGGACAACCCGTCGGAGGATTAACAGGGCTTGGCTGTTCTCCCTGTACAAAAAGTTTCTGCATTGTTATTTCAGGATCATCCGGAGGAATTGCAGACATAAGAGCTTCTGTGTATGGATGCTTCGGTTTATAATAAAGTTCTTCAGTAACAGCCATTTCAACTATTCGGCCAAGATACATAACTGCTACCCTGTCACAGGCATAAGCTACCGCACTTAAATCGTGTGCAACAAACAGATAGGTAAGATCCAGTTCATGGCGCAAGTCTTTCAGGAGGTTTAGTATCTGTGCCTGAATAGAAACATCAAGAGCCGAAACTGCTTCATCACATACTATAAATTCAGGATGCATAATAAGAGCCCGCGCTATAGCGATTCTTTGTCTCTGCCCCCCGCTGAAGGCATGAGGATAACGTCTGAGCTGGGAAGTTTTAAGTCCGCAAAGAACTGCCATATCTTTAATCTTTTCGTTAAGCTCATCTCCACTGGCCAACTTGTTTGCCACAAGAGGTTCACCAATAATGTCTCTTACTGTCATTCGCTGATTTAGTGAGGCATAGGGATCCTGAAAAATCATCTGCATATTACGCCACTGATGCCGCAGTTCGTTACGTCTTAATTTTGCAATATCTATCTTTTCTTTTCCAGTATTAAATAATACCTCACCTCCGGTAGGTTCAGTTAAATGGATAAGGGTTCGTCCAAGAGTTGTTTTACCAGATCCGCTCTCTCCTACCAAGCCTAGATTTTCACCCTTTTTTATGGTAAAAGATACATTATCAACTGCTTTCAGAAGCTTTGTGTGTTTGCCGAATATGCCGGTTTTACCTACCGGAAAATATTTTTTCAGATCTTTAATTTCAACTAGTGTACTCATTAATATTTCTCCCCTTTTTTATACAGATGACATGCAACCTGCTGATCTTCTGAAATTTCTATAAGATCAGGAAAAGAGTCATTACAAATGCCTTCCATAAAATAATCACATCTGTCATGAAATGCACATCCTTTAGGTCTGCTGAACAGAGTCGGAACACTTCCACGTATAGGTTCCAGTCTTTTACGATCTTCAAGATCACCAAGACGTGGAATTGCATCCAGTAATTTCATTGTGTAGGGATGTTTCGGATGGTTGAAAATTTCTTTAACAGGTCCTTTTTCAACAATGCTGCCCATGTACATGATAGCAACATTATCCGCAACCTGTCCGACTACACCAAGATCATGGGAAATAAAGATAATTGAAGTTCCAAACTCCTCTTTTACATTATTCATAAGGTCAAGGATCTGAGCCTGTATTGTTACATCCAGAGCTGTAGTAGGTTCGTCCGCGATTAGAAGACGCGGATTACACGAAAGAGCTTTGGCTATCATAGCTCTCTGCCGCATCCCCCCCGAAAACTCGCCAGGAAAACGGTCAACAGCTTTTTCCGGGTCTGCAAGTCCCACCTTTCGCAGAAGATCAATAGTAGTAGTTCTGGCCTCTTCTTTTGTATTTTTTTTATGCTGCTGTATTACCTCAATAATCTGATGTCCTATAGTATAAAGAGGTGAAAAAGAGCTCATAGGTTCCTGGAATATCATCGAGGCCATTCCACCCCGAATTTCCTGGATTTCCTTTCCTCTTGGATTAAGTTTGGTAATATCAACAGGTTCATCCCCATTGGTTCCATAAAAGAGGATTTCTCCCTCAACAATTTTCAGTTCTTTAGCAAGCAGCCGGAGTAAAGACAGAGATGTAACACTCTTACCACATCCGCTTTCTCCCACAAGGGCCAGCACTTTTCCAGCTTCAAGGTTAAAATCCAGACCACAGACAATAGGAATCAATGCCTTGTCAAGGTGCCATGAAATTTGCAGTTTTTTTACCTGCATTAAATATTTATTCTCCATTCTAAGTAGTCTCCTATTTTGAAAAGGGATCTGCTGCGTCCCGTAAGCCATCACCCAGAAAATTAAAGGCAAGTACTGATATAACAACAAACAGGGCAGTTATAAGCAGCCATGGTATTTGCGACAGAGTATGAATATTCTGTGCCGAGTAAAGAAGAACCCCCCAACTGACAATAGGCTCCCGAAGACCCAAACCAAGGAAACTTAAAGCAGTTTCGGCCAGTATTATATATGGGAACGAGATTGTCAGATCCACTATGATATAACTCATAAAAGAGGGAAGCATATGATTAACTATAATTCTTCTATCTGTACATCCTGCCAGTTTTGCGGAAAGAATAAAGTCTTCTTCCCTCATAGAGAGAAGTTTACTTCGAACACGTCGACCAAGGTTGGTCCATCCTACTGACGCAAGAATTATTGTTACAGCAACATAGACCTTTAAAGCAGACCATTCCCTAGGTAGAGCTGCTGCAAGAGCCAGCCATAGTGGAAGAGTTGGAATAGACCGGAGGAATTCCATCATACGCATAATAATTTCGTCGACTATACCGCCGAAATACCCGGCAATACCTCCTATAATCAGTCCAATTAAAAATACAAAAGATACCCCGATAGCTCCAACAGAAAGAGAGATTCTTGTGGCAAACATCAGTCTTGAAAAAATATCTCTTCCAAGCTGATCTGTTCCGAAAATATTTATCATCCCCTCTTTGACCCCGAACAGATGCAGATCCATTTCGAACAACCCTAAAACCTTATAGGGTTCTCCCTTTATAAAAATAGAGATTGGAATAATTCTTGATGTATCCGGTATAGCGCGCAATTTTAAAGTTTCAGGATCACGTTTATTATCCCACCCATAAATAAAAGCCTGGAAGTGAAATTTTCCTTCTGAATCGATGTGACGGATTTTCATAGGAGGTGACTGCAGGTAACTTGTATTACGATTGCCAGATGAGTAGGGAGCTATAAATTCAGCAAAAATCCCTATAAATATAAAAAGAAGAAGTATAATACCGGCCACGATGGCCATTTTGTTTTTTTTAAACTGCCACCACATCAACTGCCAGTGAGTAGCAAGATCTCTTCTATTTACTACTGTATTGGTAACATCAGTATTATTTTTATCTTTCATTTTACACCCGCCTTTCCCATCCGTAGGCGCGGATCAAGGATCATAAGAAGGATATCCGATATAAAAGTCCCTATTATAACAAGACTGCACATGATAAGTATCAAAGCGGCTGACAGATACACGTCCTGATTTAACAGTGCGTTTATATACAAGGGACCAAAAGTCGGCAGGGATAAAACCATACCAATTATTGGAGCTCCGGAAACTATTTTGCTTAGTTCCCAACCCAGAGTTGAAGCTATGGGATTGAGTGCCATACGAACCGGGTACCTCATAAGCAGTTTGAATTCAGGAATACCCCCTGACCGTGCAGATGTAACGTACATTTTATTCAGTTCATCAAGAAGGGTGGCACGCATGGTACGAAGCTGAAATGCAGTACCTGCCATCCCAAGGACAACAACCGGTACCCAGAGATGGGAAAACAGATCCATTAATTTTGCAAAACTCCAGGGAGCATTCTGAAACTCCAGGGAAAATAATCCCCCGACACTCACTCCAAACCATTTTTGTCCCAGAAACATAAGAATCAATGCAAGTAGAAACCCCGGGATTGCAAGACCCAGATATCCAATAACAGTTGCCACATTATCTCCTATAGAATACTGCCGGACAGCAGAGTAGATACCAATAATAATCGCTATAACATATGTAAAAATAAGGGTTGAAAAAGCGAGAACAAGAGTCATTGGTAAGCTCTCCCCAAGTACATCTTTTACCGGCCTGTGGTATTCCCAGGAAAACCCCATATCACCCTTAAAAAGATCACCTATCCATATTGCGTATTGCTGGTAGACTGGCCTGTCAAGACCAAGTCTGCTGCGCATTGCATCCAGTTCATCCTGGGTAACAACAACTCCTCCCTGAGTCTTTTTCCCTGCATAGGAATCAACAAAGTCTCCAGGAGGAAGCTGGATGAGTATAAAGGCGACAATAGATAATAAAAACATGGTAACTAATGTTGTACCAAGACGGCGTGCAAATAACTCAAGCATTATTACTACCCCTTTTTAATAAAATATTAACTGATTTGAAAAAACGAACCCGGACAAGCTTTTGTCCGGGTTCAGAATTACTTAAGAAAAACCGGTTTATCTATTTAATAAACCACTGATCAGCCCGGTAGGGATAAGAATAAGCAAAGAAAGTACTGTTAATTGTCCATTCCGGTGCATTCCCAAGTCTGTCATGTACTACAGTTATCAATGGTATTTCACCAAGAGTACCAATAACAGACAGATTATCCTTATTGATCTTTATAATTTCTTTTCCAAGCTCCATATATCTTGCTGTTCCTGGAACAAGGGTAACCCATTCGTCTCCTATTTCCCAAAGATGTAATACCCATGCTGGCGGTTTTTCACCTGATGCGCCATTACTGGTTTTCCAGTCCATCCAGGGCAGACCCATTATAGGCCATGCTGCAGCGTATGGAGGCATAAACAAAGAAGGACTTGAAATCATATTTGGTTCAAAAGGTGCAAACCATTCGCTTGTAATATCCAGGGTATTGGATTTTTGTTTATCTCTGGTAAGCTGAGTATTTACCTCTTTCAGCAGTACTTTTACACCAACATTTCCCCAGTATTCAGAGATAAGAGCCGGAAAATCCGGTGTTCCCACATACTGAATAGTATATTCCCACAGAACTGTAAGCTCTTTTCCATCAGAACGCAGTCTGACTCCATTAGAACCCATTTTCAGTCCCATTTCATCCAGCAGTTTATTTGCCTCTGCAGGATCATAATCAGCCATAAATTCTCTGTCCTTATCTGTAACATAGGGTACATTCAAAGGCATTGCCTGCTGGGGAGTTCCAAGACCCAGAAATAGTGCCTCGTTAAGTTCATCACGGTTTATTGCCAGGGACATAGCATATCTAAAGCGAACATCACTATAGATTTCTCTTAAAGCAGGATCTTCAGCTGTCTGGTTAAATATCATAGGAGGACCAACCTGTCCTGCAGGAAGCTGAAGCTTATAGTTCCCTTTTTTCTCATTTTCTTTTAATATTGTAAAATCGGTTAAGGCCATGCTCTGAGACTTTTGATCAACCTTACCATTCATAATCTCAAGAGGCCATAATTGCTTTTCAAGAAATCTTTCATAATGATAATCAACATAAGGAAGCTGGTTACCTGCTGTATCTACCTTAAAGTAATATGGGTTAGCAATAAAAAGACGTTGTTGTATTGTAGGTACTTCACTAAGATAATGACTCTCAAGGGTTGGGACCTTAACTCCCTCAGGGCCTGCAACTACAGCATCTTTCCATTTATTCCAGTAAGTGCCAAACTGCCGTACCCAATTATCATATCCGGCTGCAATGGCTTCTTTATCGGCATTTGGATTATATTTAATATGATACTGTTTTAGAAAATGTTTTGGGGCAAATGCATCAAAAGTAGATCCGTTTCCTCCCAGATAATAGAGCAAACCAGGGAACGCATTTTCAAATTTAATTTTTACAGTTACATCATTAATTTTTTCTATACTTGGAACTGCTGCACTCCATGGAGATGGAATAACTTTATGGATCTCTTTATTAAGGAGGATATCATTTACATAAAAAACCATATCATCAGCATTAAAGGGTTCTCCATCGGACCACTTGTGTCCTTTCCTCAATACAAATGTTATTTCAGTAAAGTCATCATTCCATTCCCATGATTTTGCAACATTCGGTACAATGGTACTTAGATCATCACTGAATCTAACCAGGTTAGCCTGGCGCCACGCCATTACTTCGGTAGTACCTGACTCATAAGAGATACACATACCTCTAAGCTGTCCACCGTATTGCCCAATTTCTTTATAGGGCAGAACAACAAGTGGTTCTTCCGGCAGACGCTTGTCTACAGACTGAAGTGCACCACTACTCTCTTTAGCAGCAAATAATGGATTGCCGGTAAAAGTAAGTTCCTTGCCTGTCTGCTTTTCATAATCGGCCAATTCAAGCTGCTGAGGGAATTCAGTTGTTATCCCCATAGCATCTGCTACAGTTGCTGCAACAACAGATCCACCTGAACTTGTTTCGGCGGCGTCTTGCTGTCCGCCTGAAAACACACTGAATGCAATAAACAGCAATAGCAGGGCGACAATTAGTTTCTTTTTCATCTTTCTCTCCTTTAATTATTTCACATATTTTTCACAAAAAGTATTGGTAAGAAGTTTAATATGTTAAACTTAGTTTATCATACTATACATAACTGTCAAGCTTTTTCATAAAGGAAGCGAAGGAAGTTTTTTGCGGTGTGCCCATCATATCCGGGTTCTTAAAGCATGGAATGTGGGGAATTAAAGAATTTACGGGAGTCTAAGGCGTATCATCTTGGGGATAACATTTACCGATTCTACCAAACGAGCAAGTACTTGATAGAAAATACATAACGAAAAAAGAAATAATGGGAATTTTGGGTGTAAAACTCAGGATGACTAATATTAACATTGTGTTAAAAGTTGATAATTGTGTATTATATAGTAAACTAAGTACAGTATATTGAACTAACTATAAATATTTGCTATAGATTAAATAGGCGGAGATTACATTACGGAGGGAATAAAAATGAGTAATACTAAAATGGAGCATAGAGAGCTTGATTCTTTTACCAAGGAACTTTTTGACGAACTGTTTGCATCGGTTACTGCAGGTCCCGGAGTTTTCCGAGGAAAAATCGATGAAATGCAAAACAATCTGAACGAGATGAAGCATACTAGGCTTACTCAGCCTATCCTTGATTTCTTTATACAACTCCTTGAGTTACGCCGGGAACAGGACATCCTTCCCACTGACCTGGGGTTGAACTATGAAGATCTCCTTGTCCTGGCTAAACGTCATGAGGAGATCGATGAACATGGAGTTACCTTGGGCGGCCGGATAAACCGCGCACTTCCTATTGTTCAGGCGGCCAACAAACGCGTGGAAGACTACCTCCATGAAAAAGATGCCGAAGCACCAAGTGGTATTGAGCTATGGGAGAGGATTCAGGAAAACAAGAAGCGGATCATGAAAGAGCTTAAAATGAGCGAAGAAGAATGGAATTCCTATAAAGGACAGCTCAAATACGCCATCAATTCTGTTGACACTCTTTCAAGAGTTCTGGACCTTCCTCCTTCTGTAATTAAGGATGTTCTGAGAGTTACCGAATCCTACCGCATGCGCCTGACTCCTTATTATGCAAGTCTAATCCAGCCGGGTAAAATCAATGATCCTGTTCTTATACAGAGTGTGCCTACAGGTGAAATGGTTGACAATGTAGGTGAAGAGATTCCTCCTGTAGCAGCAGACCATTCACCGGCGAGGCTGATTGATCAGTTTTATCCCAGGGTTGTATCGGTTAAGTCTACAAACATGTGTGCCATGTACTGTACCCATTGTCTCAGAATTGCCCATATTGGGGGAAAGGACAGGATTTATCATAAAGAGGCATACCGGGAGGCTCTTGACTATATAAGAAAGAACCCTTTAATTCGTGATGTTCTGGTAACCGGGGGAGACGCCTTTGTTCTGCCCAACGATATGCTCAGGTTTCTTCTCGATGAGCTTGACTCAATAGATCATATTACTGTAAAACGCCTTGGTACCCGTATCCCTGTCACAGCACCCATGAGGATAGATGATGAACTTCTCGATATACTTAGTAAGAGCAATGATAAAAAACCGATTCGTGTAGTCACACAGATAAATACAGCACAGGAAATTACTCCTGTCAGCAGAGAGGCTTTTAGGAAACTTTCATCAGTATCAATGACAGTCATGAATCAGGCTGTACTCCTGAAAGGGATCAATGATACCCGTGTAAAGATGTGGAAGCTATGCGAGACCATTCATGAGGCTTACGTCCGTCCATATTATGTTTTCAACTGTTCCTACAGAAATGCTCAATTTTCACATCTGCGTGTTCCCGTTGAGATCGGCAGAGATATTATAGAAAGCATGTACGGGAACATATCCGGTGATGCAATACCACGTTTTATCTGTACGGCAGGGGGCAAAGTACCTATGTACAGGGACAATGTTATCGGTAAAAAAGAAAATGCAGTGGTTTTGAGAAAACCATGGTCCGGGGAGGAGGTTGATTATCCTGACGCAGATCCTGAAATATACAGTAAAACAGATTTTGCTTTTGCAAAGTATAAGGACTGAATATGGAAACCACTCCCGTAAAATATCTTGAGGAACGGCATGATGAGATGCTTAAACTCCTGAAGGATCTTGTTTTAATTCAAAGCGGTACTCACAATAAACCCGGTGTTAACCGGGTTTGTAATGCTGTAGTAAAAGCAGTTGAGGACCTTCCTGTCAGGATAACACGCCTCGAACATGAGCATTGGGGAGATACTCTGATCCTGTCAGGCAGTTCGGCAGGTGATTCCGGTAACATTCTGCTGGTTGGCCATATGGATACAGTATTCCCTGAGGATACGGATTTTAACTGGTATCGTGAAGATGAAAAAAATGCCTACGGGCCGGGTGTTATAGATATGAAGGGTGGTATTGTTTCGATCATTTACGCCCTTAAAGCGCTTGATTCCTGTAATATGCTTTCCAAAATACCGATAAGAGTAATCTTCAATTCAGATGAAGAAATCGGTTCTCCGGTATCCCGGGAGATTATTGCCTCAGAGGCAAAGAAAAGTGCTATGTCTCTGGTTACTGAGTGCTGTGGTATGAACGGGGAAGTGGTCACGGGTCGAAAGGGGCGTCTGGGTCTGGAGATGCAGGTTCGGGGGAAGGCCGGCCACGCAGCTAACTTAACAGAAGAAAAATCCAGCGCTGTATTGGCTCTTGCTTATAAAATTATTAAGATAGAATCTTTAAACAACACTTTCCCTGAACTGACTGTCAATGTCGGCCTCATAGAGGGTGGTACCGGTCCAAACAGCATTGCTGAAACTGCCATGGCTGCTATCGACATTCGCTTTAGTAGTGAAAAGACGCTTAGTAACTTCATGATCAGCCTTGAAAAGATCAATAATCGCATTGATGTGGCCGGTACAACGAGTCGTATTGTTAAGGTAGCTGATCGTCCTGCAATGGTGACAACAGAACAAAACAGAGAACTGTTTTCCATTGCCGCCGAAGCGGGGGAAAGGCTTGGAATCCCTGTAGTTGAGGAATTTCGTTCAGGAGGTTCTGACGCAAATATTATAGCTGCGGCTGGTACTCCTGTAATTGATGGACTGGGTCCTATAGGCAGATATGATCACAGCGACCGGGAATATATGATTAAGGAAAGCCTTCTTGACCGGACAAAACTTCTCGTTCTGTTGATAGAATTAGGTCATCAGCGTCTATTATCAGGAAAACTTTTTAAGCAGGTTATTTAAATAGTTATCAGGAGAGGTTCTTATGGATATTTCAGCTATTGAAAGCAAATTCCGCTCTACACCGGATATGAAAAGTTCATCTGCAGAAGAGGGTATGGTTGCAACGGCATTTCCTCATGCGACCAGGGCCGGGGTGGAAATCCTGCGAAGGGGCGGAAATGCTGTTGATGCAGCCTGTGCTTCGGCATTTGCAATCGGTGTTTGTGAACCCCAGGCAAGCGGCATAGGCGGCGAATCCAACGCTATCCTAAATATGGACGGCATGACCATAGCTCTCGACGGATCAAGCCGCGCTCCTGGGCTTGTTGATATCAACACGGTAGATGAGGAATCCCTAAGTACTGGTTACAAGGGGACTACAGTTCCCAGTACTGTTGCCGTCTTAGGACATCTCCATAGACGTTTTGGCCGGCTGAAATGGAATGAAATTCTGGAACCGGCGATTAATATTGCCAGAGAGGGATTTGAAATTACTCAATTTCAGCATGATCTTCAGATACAGGAACTATCCCTGTTTAAGAAGGTACCTTCGTTATCCGGTGCAGGTTATTACCTGAAAGATGGTTTAAAACCCTTTGAAACAGGGGAGTTATTTACTCAACCGGATCTTGTATTAATTCTGCAGGATATTGCAGACTTTGGTCCGGAGTACTTCTATACAGGAAAACCCGCAAGTATCATTGACGAAGATATGCGTGCAAATGGTGGATTTCTACGATCTGATGATTTGGGTCGAATCCCCTGGCCTGTTGAGCGCACTCCCATTACGACTAAGTACCGAGGACTAAAAATTGCAACTCTGCCCCCATCTTCTGGTGGAAGAATGCTGCTCCATACACTGGGAGCCCTTGATCGTTGTCCACCTTCTTTTATTGCCGGACAGACTCCGGAATCATATTCACTACTGGCCGGAATATTCAAATCGGCATTACATCTAAACGAAGAGAATATTCCCCACCCCGATTATTACTCCCCTGAAAATGATTTCATGCTGTCTGGAGAACCTTCAGATATAAATATTAAAAGTATGATGGAAAATTTTTTTCCTGATGCCAGTGGAGAAACCACGCATCTGTCAGTAATGGACTCTCAGGGTAATTCTGTGGGTATTACACAGTCAATAAATCATCTTTATGGATGCAAAGCAGCAGCTGAAGGTCTCGGGTTTCTTTATAATAGTTATCTTTCTGATATGAACCGGGACGATCCGGAACATCCCCACTACTTCAGACCCAATGGTCTTTCCTATTCTTCAGTTGCGCCTGCAATCATTTTTTACAAAGATTCTCCATGGATGGTTCTTGGAAGCCCCGGGAGTCAACGGATTTTTACTGCCCTCAGCCAGTTTCTTATCAATGTAGTAGATCGGAATATGACCATATCTGAAGCAATGGAAGAGCCGAGGATGCATTACTCCATAAACAACCTTATAAGTATTGAAGCAGACCGTTTCCATCCATCTGTTCTATCCCGTTTAAAAGAAGAAGGGTATGAGATCGATAGACGGGGATCCTTAAGTTTCTATTTTGGTTCGATTCAGACTGTTCTCAAAAAGAAATCAGGAGGCGGAGGGTTTCAGGGAATCGCCGATGTCAGGAGGGACGGAACGGCTGGAGGAATATAGAAAGAATGAACTAATATTTCTTCATCTTTTTTTTGTACTGAGCAACCATATGCACTACAGCGTTATTTTCTCCGGTATTCTCAATAGAGTGTTCAATATCGCTGTGGTAGCTTAGAAAATCACCTTTATTCATTAACAGTTAAATATGAAAGGTGAGCACTGTATTCTGCGAACTTATCTGAGCGGAGTTGTTTGAGATCTGCATATTTTGAAATACTTGGTATTTGAAGACAGAATGATAAATGTTTCAGTGTATGATATACCGCCAATTTTCTCTAATTCATTCTTAAAAAGAGCATCATTCAATGATTCGAGTGAATCCACCATTAATTCAAAGAAAAGATCAAAACGGCCGCTTGCATTCCAGACACTTGTTACCCAAGAAATTTTCTCAATTTTTTTAATTATTTCTTCATGATTCCGCTCTATTAAATTTACACCCACAATTGCTGAGATTCTTCTTGGCAGGGCAAATGGATTAACTCTGGCTTCTAGTTTTAATATGTCCTGTTTAATCAATCGTTCAACCCTGTTTTTAATTGTACCTTCAGAAACTTCCAGTTTTCCCGCAATAATTTTAAACTGTCTTCTGGCATCTTCCTGCAGTTCGAGTATTATTTTTCTGTCAAGATTGTCTATTTCATATTTTTCATTGGTCATTTGATTTTTTAAAGCTCCAATAATGTATTTATACAATTACACTTCCTGTCTGTCAATGCAGTTGTTAGCAATAGAAAAAATTGAAAAATTATGGTTTAGATACAATAATATCTAAAAATATTCTATCTAAAATATAAAAATATAAAAATATTGATATAGATATAATTCTAGTATATAATCTGAAAAACAATGAGTAAATCTGCATGCAGGAAATTCAGGAGGAAATAAATGTCAATATCACTGGGAAAACCAATCAGTAATCAAATTCTGTCAAATGAACAGATACAGCAAGTCAATGACTATGCTCTCCGAATGATGGAAGAGATCGGGTGCAAGGTACAAAGCACAGAAGCCCTGGATATCCTGGACCGTGCAGGGTGTGATGTAACAAACCCTGATAAGATAAAGATATCCAGGAAATTGGTTCTGGAGGCTTTGGAAGCAGCTCCGGGTCAAATAGAGGTTTATAATCGTGATGGAGATCTGGCAATGGAATTAAAGGAAGGTTCCTGTAATTATGGTACAGGGTCGGATTGTCCTACTACCATTGATCTTGAAACGGGAGAAAGACGCGCCTCTCTAAAAGATGATGTAGCCAGATTGGCCAGATTCAGTGATGCTTTGCCCAATATTGATTTTGTAATGTCTTTTGGAATTGCCTATGACAGCCCAAAGGGTGGTAATTTTGTTCATCAGTACGATGCTATGCTGAAAAATACAAAAAAACCAATAATTGTCACTGGTCATGGAAGAAATGATATGAACACAATGATTCAGATGGCTGCAGCATCTGTGGGGGGGATAGACAAGCTCAAAATCAAGCCTCCCCTTGTTCTGTATACAGAACCTTTGTCACCCCTTATTCATACAGAGATGGGGATGGATAAAGGGCTGGTCTGCTGTGATTATGAGGTCCCCTTTGTCTATATCGGCAGTCCCATGCTGGGGGCATCGGGGCCTGTTACTATTGAGGGCATTCTTGTACAAACCGTAGCGGAGTCCCTGGCCGGGCTTGTTGTTTTCCAGAAAAAGAAAGAGGGTGCAAAGTTTATTTTTGGCGGTGATGCTACTGCCATGGATATGAAGACCAATATTTTCAGATACGGAGCTCCGGAATTGAATGTTATTAATCATGGGTTAGCAGATATGGCTCATTATTATAAGCTTCCGTTTTTCTGTATTGCCGGAGCAACGGATTCAAAAGTACTGGATGCCCAGGCTGGATTTGAATATGCAATGTCCATTTACATGGCAACATTGAACGGTTGCAATATTATTCATGATTGTGGTTATCTTGAGTCAGGTCTTACATCCTCTTTTGAATCGGTACTTTTTGCAGATGAAATTATAAATTCTGTGAAGTATTTGCTTCGTCCATTGGATTTCACTGAATATACAGTTGCCCTTGATGTGGTGGAGAGGGTTATGGATGGAAGTAACTTTCTCATAGAAGATCATACAGTGGAACATTTCAGAAAGTCTTTATGGTTTCCGCGTTTTCTGAGCAGAGACCGTTATCAGACATGGGAAAAGGAGGGAAAGAAGGATCTTGCAATGAAATTGAATGAAGAGGCAAAGAAGATATTTTATAACTATCATCCAGCGGATTTAAAGAAAAATACAATTGAGGAAATTGACAGGATAGTTGCCGGCCATCGACCTGATGTTGAATAGTAGGGTTTACTTTGGCAGATTCAATCTGGGAGAGCATTGCCTTGGATACTTCACTTTTCTCAGATAAAATCTTCAGAGTCAAAAGAATAAAGGTCAACAAATTTCTAATTACAGATAGCTATCTAAAAGAGAGTAGGGATGAATATGGTATTCCTCTTGATGGGAAACTCACAGAACCTGGACTTGAGTGGGCGGTTTAATGCCTTATCATCTTTTTTTTGTACTGGACAACCATATGCACTACAGCGTTATTTTCTCCGGTATTCTCAATAGAGTGTTCAATATCGCTGTGGTAGCTTAGAAAGTCACCTTTATTCATTTGTATGACATTCTTCCCGGCTGTAACTGTTATCGTTCCGTCAAGAAGTGTAAGGAACTCCTCAGTCCCTGTAAAATGAGGTACAGAAAAGAGTTTCTTTCCTTTTTTAAATGTCATTAGAAAAATTTCAATGTCTTCAACCATATCCATAGAAGTAAGATCTTTTACCTGGATTCCTTCCTCCCCCTCCAGGGGGTCGGCAATTATAATTTCATCACTTTTTGTAAGGGTGAAATTTCTGTTTTTGACAGAAACAACTCTTGTAAGTTCATTGATATCAACCCCAAGGCCGGTTGCAATTTTCCAGACGGTTGAAATAGTCGGGTTTACCTTGTCGGATTCAATCTGGGAAAGCATTGCTTTTGAGACTCCGCTTTTTTCAGAAAGTATCTTCAGAGTCATCTGATTATCTTTTCTAATTTCCTTTACAATATCCCCGATAGGAAGTAATATTTTTTCAGTCATTTTGTTCCTTCTGATGAAAGTTTTTAGCAAAGGGTTTGACATACTAAACTTATAGTTATTATACTGAATTTAAGTAGTGTCTCAAACTTAAATTCAGTATACTGTATTGGAGATAGCATATCAAGTTTTTATTAAAAGTGAATAAGCTGCTATGGTTGAAGAGTTGGAGATATGCTAAAAGTACGAAGTATAAATTCATTTTAGGGGAGAGGAAGTTATGAACAGTGATTTCAGGGATCATCTTTCAGGAAAACTTAATGAAATAAAGGAGATGAAACTCTATAAAAATGAACGGGTTTTAACTACACCTCAGGGTGGCCATATTAAAACAGAAGACGGGAAAAAGGTACTTAACTTCTGTTCGAATAACTACATAGGTTTTGCCAATAATGAAGAGATAAAAAAAGCGGCTGCCAGGGGCATTGAGAACTGGGGATTCGGTCTCTCTTCTGTCAGATTTATTTGCGGGACCCAGTCTATTCATAAACAGCTCGAAAAGGAGATAGCCTCTTTTACAGGATGTGAAGATGCAATCCTCTATGCAGCCTGTTTTGATGCTAATGGTGGAGTATTTGAACCCCTTTTCGATGAAAATGATGCAATTATTTCAGATGAGCTTAATCATGCATCGATAATAGATGGAATCAGGCTGTCAAAAGCAAAACGGATACGCTATAAACATATGGATATGGAAGATCTGGAAAAAGGACTTATAGAAGCCAAAAATTCCAGATTCAGGATAATTTGCACAGATGGCGTATTTTCAATGGATGGTGATATAGCACCGGTTGATAAAATCTGCGCCTTGGCAGAAAAATATAATGCCCTTGTAATGGTAGATGACTCACATGCTACAGGATATATTGGAAAGACAGGAAGGGGATCATCCGAGTACTGCGGTGTGCTGGGAAAGGTTGATATTATAACAACAACTTTTGGTAAAGCCCTTGGGGGTGCGTCCGGTGGGTGTATCTGTGCAAGAAAGGAGATAGTTGAAATGCTTAGACAGAAGTCCCGGCCCTATCTTTTTTCGAATACACTTTCTCCTGCAGTAGCTGCAGCATCTGTAGAAGCTATCGCTCTTTTGAAAAAGAGCAACGGTAAATATTCATCCGATCTAAAAATGAAATCGGATTATTTTAGGGGAAAGATGAAGGACCTGGGTTTTGATGTTCCCTATGGAGATACTGCAATTATTCCTGTGATGCTCTATGATGAGCATCTTGCAGTGAGAATAGCAGAAAATCTTTATGAAAACGGAATCTATGTAATTCCATTCTCATTTCCTGTTGTTCCGAAAGGTAAAGCAAGAATTAGAGTACAGATTTCTACTGAACATTCATTCGAGGATATTGACAAGCTTCTTGAGGCGTTTAAAAAGGCTTCTGAATAACTCTATTTTCAGGAGTAGAAATGAATTCACTTGTTGCAGTTCTTGTTCTCCTTTCAGCTCTTCTACATGTAAGCTGGAATACTCTTGGAAAGAAGGGAACTCCATCAGCTGCGTTTTTTCTAACTGCTTCATTTTCTTCTGTACTTGTTCTTTTCCCGGTGTTATTAGTTCTGGGTTTTGATTTTTCGATCTATAGGAAAGTCTGGATCTATCTTGTAGTTTCCGGTTTTTTTCAGGCTGTTTATTACACCGGTCTGGCTGGAGCCTACAGAACAGGAGAGATGTCTGTTTCATACCCACTTACAAGAGCGCTTCCTGTTATTTTTGTTCCATTTGTCAGTTTTCTTACAGGAAGTATAGAAGGACTTACGATCTATTCACTTTCGGGTATGTTCATAGTATTCATTGGTTGTTTTATTCTCCCTCAGGTAACTTTAAGGCGTCTGTTATTCAAAGAATACTTCAAAGTGCATACACTTTTTGCAGTTCTGGCTGCTGTTGGGACAACGGGTTATACCCTTCTTGACAGCAGTGCTATGACGATAATTAAAAATACAGCAAGTGATTTGATCCTTAGTGCTGTTTTCTATTTTATATTTCAGATGATTTTTGTATCCATCTTTCTTGGTCTGTATATTCTAATAAATAAAGTTGAACAGAAAAAACTGCTTGAAATTATAAAAAAAGAGAAACTCCCAACTGTCTTCGCAGGTCTTATGGTTGCTGCTGCCTATATTCTAATTTTAATCTGTTATCCAATGGTTACTCATGTCAGCTATGTTACGGCTTTTCGTCAGATTAGTATCCCATTAGGGGCTTTTACAGGGATGTTTTTTCTTAAGGAAAAATGGAGTGTCCCGAAAATACTGGGAGTTACCATTATTTTTGCGGGACTGCTGATTGTATATCTTTAACTTCAATAAAAAAGGATCCGAAAACAGAGTAATTCTGCTTCGGACCCCTCATTTAGTAACAGCCTAACTTATTATTTCAGGAAAAAACGGTTATTAATTGCTCTAAGCTCAGTACACCATTATATTCGATGCCCTGTCCTCCCTGTTTAAGCTCTCCCTTTTCGCCATCTGAATCGCCGAGACAGGTGACAATAATATCCCCTGCGCTTAAGTCTTCTTTTTCTGTGTATACGTTGGTGGTAACTACAATATTCATGCCTGCAGCTTTGGCAGCAGTAACACCGTTTTTAGAATCCTCAAAGACTATACACTCCTCAGGCTTTAAATTCCCGGTCTTCAATCCCAGAAGATAGATCGCAGGATCAGGTTTCTTCTTTTTTACAACATCTCCGGCTAATACAAATTCGAATTTGATTTCCTTCAGAATTCCATAAGCTACTGCCTCGGCAGCTTTTTCGTTGGATGTGGTACAAACACCAACCCTGAGTCCTTTTGCAATAGCCTCTTTCATAATCCGTTTTACACCGGGTCGCAATGGGAGGGAACCCTCTTTTATCAGTTCTATAAAGATCTCGGTTTTTCTTTTATGCAGTTTCTTAATCAGTTCATCTTCTTCGTCCGGTTTAATCTCTTTTCCAAAGCCTTTGGAATGCAGGTGGTGACGCATTCTCTCTTTTCCACCAGCAATCTGAAGAAGGTCATGGTAATAATCTACATCCCATTCAAAATTGAAACCAAACTCCTTGAATGTTTTATTGAAAGCTACACGGTGGCCGTCCCTTTCAGTGTCTATAATTACACCATCCTGATCAAAAATCAGTGCCTTTATTTCCGCCATTTATTTCTCCCTTATTTAGCGCAGTATTCCTTAATAGACTCAACCGCCATTCTGTTCTCTTCTGCAGTACCGACAGTAATTCTGAAGAAACCATCACTATCGTACATTGGATTCTGTGGTCTTAAGATAATACCCTTTTCCTGAACATAAGCTACTATATCATCACCCTTCTTGCCGGTGCCTTTTGCATCAAAGAGTATATAATTGCCGCGGGTATGGAACACAGTCATCCCGGGAATAGCACTCAGTTCTTTCTCAATATAGGCAACCTGATTATTGTTGAATTTTATTCTCATAGCCAGGCCTTCGGTATCCTCTAAAGCAGCCAGGGCTGCCCACATCGGAATAGTACCCACATTCCAGGGAATAAGTGTTGCTGAAATTTGAGCTACAACCTCTTTGTTACCCAGCATATAGCCGAATCTCAAGCCTGCCAGACCATATGCCTTGGAAAGGGTTCTGGTAACCAGCACATTCTTATAATCCTTGATTAATTTTACCATTGAATCTTCCAGCCCGCTATATTCCTTATAGGCTTCATCCACAACAAAAGGTATCCCCAGATCAGCAATTCTGCGAAAATCTTTTTCAGCCATAAAATTGCCGGTAGGATTATTGGGATTGGCAATAACAATTAACTTGGTTTTTGGAGTTACCGCTTTAATAATCGCGTCAGGGTCAAAAAGAAGCTGGCCCTCTTCATAGATCATGGGCACAGATACCAGTTTTCCGCCTAAAATGTTACAGCGCAGTTTATAGATGCCGAAACAGGGTGTATGCTGAATTAGTTCATCCCCGGGTGCAAGGAAACTCCGCCACATCATATCATAGACTTCACTGGTTCCATTACCGAGCATTACATTCTCAGGACCGGCAAAACCATTGAGTTCAGCGATCTTTGTACGTACAACACTTCCAGCGTCAGAATAGCGGTTGGCCATTTTACCGTATTTATTAATTGCTGCCAGTACTTTTTCCGATGGTTGGTGAGGGTTCTCATTGGACATCATGCGGTGTAAGTTCTTATCTTCCCAGGCCATTTCAATGTGGGGGGAAATATACATTTCTATCCCCTTTATCCAGGGTACAAAATAATCTTCAATCTTTTTCATTAAAAAACAACTCCTAAAGTATATTTGTTTGTAAGGTCTCGAACCTTATCTACTAAAGCTTGTCGGTCAAGCTTTACCTGCACAGCCAAAAAGATCAATCCAGTAGTTGATGCGTTCCTTAACTGCTTTTCTTACAGCCTCATCAATTTTGCCCGGATTGTATTGGTCCCTGTTTGCTGAAATATGGTCAAAAGTAGAATCGATCAGGGCGTGTTTCAAATCGGTAGAGACATTGAATTTAGATCCGCCAAGGGAAACCAGCTTTTTGACTACATCCGGCTTAAGGCCGGTTCCACCGTGAATAACCAGCGGCGTAGTTAAAGTCTTTCCATTGATGAGCCCGGCTATTGTCTCGAGTCTCTTCATGTCGAGCTTCGGATTCTCGGTCTTGTAGATTCCATGGGCCGTGCCAATAGCAGGCGCAAAGATATCCACCCCAGTCTCTTTCACAAAGCTCACAGCAGCGTCCGGGTCACAAAGAGCTGCTTCATCACCGGCCACTATTACCTGGTCTTCCACACCGGAGACGGTTCCCAGTTCTCCCTCAACGGATATATTACCCAAATTGTGACAGTAATTGCTTACCTCTTTTGTCTGTCTGACATTCTCCTCATAAACCTGTTTGGAAGCATCTATCATGATGTTTGTATATCCTGCATCGGCACATCTACGGCAGAAGTCAACATCTGTACAGTGATCCAGATGCAGACAGATTGGAATAGGCGCTGATTCAGCTAACGTCCGAAAAACTGCTGCTAATACCTCAGGACCGATTGCCTTGGCTGGTGTTACAGAAGTCTGGATAATTAATGGAGCTTTCCTCTCTATTGCTGCTTCTACTACCGCTTTCATCTGAATGATATTGGTAATATTAAAAGCGCCAACTGAATATTTCCCCTCAGTTGCTTTTAAAAGCATCTCTTTGGCATCTACTATAGCCATTTTTCTCCTCCTTAAAATTATGTAAAATAACTGTCCAACAATCTGTTCCGGTTATTGAACAGCCCCAATAAATTTAACCCGGAATAATCCGGTGTTTTTCTAATTACTGCCCCTCATTGTAACTTATATGTCGAATATACTTGCCTGTTTCCACCTTGAACATATAGCGATCGCCCCGGTAGAAAGACTGCAGTATCTCGATACAAACATTTTGCGAATTATAGGCCAGACTCTCCAGAACAATGCAGGGCGTATCGCTGCTGATATCCATAAGCCGGGCAATCTCTTTTTCAGCTCTTACCGCCCGGATTGTCTGTACGGAATGATCCAGATCAGCCTTAAAATGGTCTATTAGCAGTTGGTACATTGACCCCTTTATTTCCATTTCCAGCAACTCGCTGAAATTCTTAAAAGCGTAGTACTGTTTTTCAAGTATCAGCGGGGTTTTATCTGCTATTCGAAGACGCCCTATTACCACTACATAATCATCAGCATTAATCATAAGCTTTTCAGCCAGTTCTTTCCCGGCTCTGATTTTCTCTTTCTGAATTAGTTTTTCTTCCAGATTGATGCTTTCCAGATTAAAGTCATCCATAAAGCTCATCATTGAACCCAGCATATGAACAGGCGATAACGCAGCCTTTTTTATTACAAAAACACCCACACCCCGTTGTTTTTTTACCAGGCCTTTCTGTACAAGTAGAGACATAGCCTGCCTGATGGTGTTGCGGTTTAGCTGGAAAATCATGGCCAATTCCCCTTCGGAAGGAAGTTTGGATCCGACTTTGTATTTTTCTGTTTTAATCTCTTTCTCCAGATATTCTGATACCTGAACATAAAGAGGAATTGGACTGGTTTTATTAATAATGTTCTGCATAATTATCTACCTATCTACTTGTCTACCTATGTAGATACTATATTCCCCCAAAACTGTCAAGTAAAAAATAAATATTATCTCATTATTATCTCATAACTACAGAATTATTTAAAAATGTGCATCAATTTTAGTATTCATAATATATACTGTAATGTATGGAGGCTACTGATGAAAGCTCTTGCAAAAACAAAAAAAGAACCGGGAATCTGGATGATAGATGCACCAGAACCTGAATGTGGTCCCAATGATCTGCTTATAAAGATAAAGATTACAGCTATCTGTGGTACGGATGTCCATATCTACAACTGGGATGCCTGGTCACAAAAAACTATTCCGGTTCCCATGATTACCGGTCATGAATTTGTCGGTACAGTTGTTGGAATAGGAGATGAAGTAGATGGTTTTTCAATAGGAGACAGGGTTTCCGGTGAAGGGCATCTAACATGCGGTCATTGCAGGAACTGCAGGGCAGGGAAACGCCATCTCTGTAGAAACACAAAAGGTATCGGTGTCAATGTTCAGGGTTGTTTTGCTGAGCTTCTGGTTATTCCGGCGGGAAATGCCTTTAAGCTGGATGATTTTATAAGTGACGAAGTAGCGGCAATTTTCGATCCATTTGGTAATGCTGTTCATACAGCTCTCTCTTTCAATGCTGTCGGAGAAGATGTCCTTATAACCGGTGCAGGTCCTATTGGGATAATGGCAGCTGCAGTAGCAAAACATGCAGGAGCGAGGTATGTAATAATTACAGATGTAAATGATTATCGCCTAAATCTTGCAAAGCAGATGGGGGCGACCAAGGCAATCAATATAAAGAATGACAGTCTGGAAATAATAATGAGCGAGCTTCATATGCTCGAGGGATTTGATATTGGTATGGAAATGTCAGGTAGTCCTGCCGCTCAAAACCAGCTTTTTCATTATATGAATTATGGTGGTCGAGTCGCAATGCTTGGTATTCCTTCAGAGGAAAGTCAGGTAAACTGGAACGATATCATCTTCAAGGGTCTGCTCCTTAAAGGAATTTATGGACGTGAGATGTTTGAGACATGGTATAAGATGGCATCCATGATACGATCGGGTCTGGATATAACAAGGATAATTACCCATCGGCTGCCGATTGATGAATTTGAAAAGGGTTTCGAAATAATGGCTTCCGGTCAGTCCGGAAAAGTCCTTCTTTACTGGGAGTAAAATTATTCTCCGAAAACGGAAAGTGATGACGATCGGGCAGCTATACCAGTTATAATTGCAACGGTCGCTACTATACCCTTTCGGGGGTACCGCAGTTTGATGAGCATGGGTTGTGGGAGTACCGGGGGATTCGGTTTTCCCGATTTGGTACTCTCAAGCAGACAACCATCCATTTGATCAGCTTGAATCCCCGATCCTTTATGGTACATTTCAAAGAACTGCCGCAAATACACCGGGAAAAGGTGCAGGGTCGCTATGTCTACTCCAGTGCTGATCCAGCAGTTGGTGAGCGACAGCGATCAGGGCGGGAAGCTGCAGTGAAGAAGCAATCACTACTGAGACTCTCAGATCATGATGCTATGCCTTTTCAACCAGCATACTGAATTTACTTCTTGCGCAGACTAGTCTGACTAGATAGTACTATTTTTCAATCTGAAAGATGTACGAATTTTATCATATCCTACTGCAGCTAGAAAGTTTTTTAAAGACTCTTTTCCAATGGATAATAGCTTTTTATAGGGGGAAATCGCTTAAAATCATAATCTGCAGTATGTACTATTGCTTTATGAGAAAGTGCCAAAGCTGCTATTTGTGCATCAGTTACTAAATTTCCACCCGCTGAACCAGCCTGGATAAGCAGATCCTGTACATCAGAATAATAACTGCTGCCGGGTTCGAGCACTTGCGTAACAGATCGTGAAATCCAGCTATTGATGTGAGAAAATACTTCGGGAATCGACATTGGTTTTGAGAATACTCTATAACTGGTAGCTATCCTCGTAAAAGCAAATATCACTGGATTTACTAAACCAACCGGCTCGTTACCGGATAAACAGGTTTCCCACCACTTTTTTGCCTGGTTATGATACTTAGATGAACTGTTATAGGCATAAAGGAGCAAGTTAGCATCCGGAATAATCATGAGAAGTCCTTTTTATGCTCTGCTGCTTCCAGATAAGCATCAATTTCCATATCATCAGCAAGCTTATTATAACTTCCTGCATCGATTCCTACCCGTAGATCCAAATTGCGTGCTTCTACTTTGAAGGATGGTTCCTGCTTTGCATATCCAGTGGAAAGTGCTTTTCTCAGGGATTGATTGATAATTTCCTTAAAACTTTTACGACTTTTCTGCATGGTATCCAGAATTAGCTGTTCAACATCAGGGTCAATAGTAATTGTTGTTCTCATGTAAGCATCATCGCATCATAATATTGTGCTGTCAAGATGATTTCTTCTGAAAAGATTCCGAGAAAAAGAAGATTATATTAGAAAATGCAAAGAAATGGTTTAGAACAACGATTTCAACAAATCATATAAAAATATTGATTTTTCTAAATATAGTGGAAAGGTTGATGTTGTTACGGGTGGGTTCCCATGCCAAGCATTCAGTTATGCTGGCAAAAAGCTCGGCTTTAAAGATGCAAGAGGTACACTTTTTTTTGAGTATGCTCGAGCAATAAAAGAGATAATGCCAAAAATTTGTATTGCTGAAAATGTAAGAGGATTATTAAATCATGAGGAAGGTAAAACTCTCACCGGAATGATTGATATCTTAGGGGAGCTGGGCTATAGGGTTCTTCCTCCAAGAATTCTGAAGGCTATTCATTATAGAGTTCCTCAAAAGCGAGAGAGATTAATACTAGTAGCAATTAGAGATGATATAGATATTGATTTTCATTCTCCAGAACCATATAAAAAAATATATACACTTAAAGATGCATTAAAAAAAGGTGAATTATTCAATTCGCCAGTTTCAGAATCACCCGGACAAAAATATCCTGCAAGGAAAAAAGAGATATTATCAATGATTCCACCTGGAGGATATTGGAGAGATTTACCGCTAGATATTCAGAAAGAATATATGCTGAAAAGTTTCTACCTTGGAGGTGGGAAAACTGGTATGGCAAGGCGTATATTTTGGGATGAACCCTGTTTAACATTAACTTGTGCTTCAGCACAAAAACAGACAGAAAGATGTCATCCTGACGAAACTCGTCCATTTACTATACGAGAATATGCTCGAATACAAACCTTTCCTGACGATTGGATATTTGAAGGTTCAATTTCTCAGCAATATAAGCAAATAGGAAATGCAGTTCCGGTAAACTTGGCAACAGAAGTAGGTTATTCAATAGTCTCATTTCTTAATAACTATTTGCATAGTCGTAAAAAAATATCTTAGGATAGGGGGTTAAGCGGTATTTGTTGACATTCCCATCATAGATAACCGATAATTTTGATAATGAAGGAAGGCCGCTCTCTTTTGCAGATGGACAGATTGCATCGATAACTCTGGCACCGCAATATTCTATAGATTGCCCATTCCATAGATCTTCAACGTTTCAATAAAAATATTCTCATTCCCGAGAAGCGAGAGATTCATTGAACTAGATAAAGTGGGGTATATACGACTTGTCAGCATAAAAGAATCATCACCAAAAATTTCAACTTGCGAACGATCCAGCAGAAGTCGTAAAGACATAAACTTTCCTTCAGAATGAAATATTCCCCCTGTTTTGTGTTGCCCCTGCCTGGTTTTGGCGGATTTACTTGTATCGATATATATTTCACTGGCATCCACATCTACAAAAAGCAGTGTCTCTTCATCGTGTGAAGGAGACTGTCTAAATGCAATTCCAAATTTTCCTGTTGTAGGATTCTTAACAGTAAGTTGAATCTCCAACATGTCCCCAGCGATATCTGCTATTGAGCCATTGACTTCACCAAAAGTAACGGATTTTAAATCAAGCAAAACTTTTTCTCGTAAAGATTCAATTTCTTCAATTGGAGCAAAACGTAAAGCGTCACCATCTGGAGAAAGGTAGAGAGACAGGGGCACTCCTCCGCCATGTGCCCATCCAGCTGCAAACTCGTCAGCTGGAGAGCGTTGTCCTTGAGTAATGGAAAATAAAATTGCTCTACCCGTTTTGGGATCAATAAAACCCGATGGACCGGTAAATACTCCTTCTCCAAAATCTATAAGTCGTGGTTCCTGATGCTCTGGTACAAACCGTGCTGAATCGAGATCAAATTGACCAATAAAATAGTAAATATCTATCTTTGCTCCTTCTCCGTGTGGAAGAAAGAGGAAAATATCTTTTTCGATTCCTGAATCATTTTTTATTTTAAGCAGTACGGGAAGTTCCCAGTGGAGTCCAAGATATGGATATTGTTCATAAGAAGTATCCATTAAAGCCCCACGGTAACTCCAGGTAGATTCAAGGTTTTTAGCGGAGTAGATCAAGGCCATTCCTCCCCTGTTTTCAAATCCCGATTCCATTAAAATATAATACATACCCTCTCGTTTAAAGATGAAGGGATCGCGAAACTCTCCGGCAATACCTTGTCCTGGAAGTTGTTCAAATAAGATGTTGTCTCCCATTTTCCAATCAATTAGTTCTGAATCATTACTATCAGCAGGATATGCAATCGCAGGAGCCTGATTGATTGGTTTAGAAAAATTCCCTGCAGTAAAAACCAATATTGGTGTATTATCTTCTTTAATTATTGCACTTCCTGACCATACACCATCCGGAGCAACAGAATCTTTTCCAGGCCACAAGGCTTCTTTTACGCAACGCCAGTGAATCATATCCAGACTTATAAAATGCCCCCATTGTATGTTTTGCCAGTAAGGCCCAGTGAGATTTTGCTGAAAAAACAGATGGTAATTCCCCTTGTAATAGAGCGGAGCATGCGGTTCATTCATCCAGTGTCCGGGTGGCGTTATATGGTATTGAGGTTTATGAATATCTTCTGTGTAGAGTTCTGGGGTAAGTCCAATTTCTTTGTAAGGAATTTGGGGCAGCTCCCCTCCATATGGATCAGTTAAATTATTATAAATTGCTAATACTTCAGTAGTTGAAAGAGCTTTATTATAAATTGATAACTCATCCAGATAGCCGTTAAGCATATTCAAATTGAAATTATTTACATTCTGAGAGTCGTTATTCCGCCCGATAAGTAAAGGATTATCATAGGAGTGAGCCATAGTACTATTTTTTGGAACACGAGCTGCTTTGACAGGGTATCCATTTTTATAGAGTAACATAGATCCATTTACTCCATCAAACACTGCTGTAATGTGACTCCACGTGTATTTATCAAGTAAGGCTTTTTCTTCCATACAATTAAGCCATTCTCGACCTGTTCCTACTTGAAATCCAAATCTTCCATGGCGATACATGCCTACCACAAAACCTTTCTTCTCACTTCCACTTTTCCAGCTAATTACTGCAGAGAGCTCCCCATTTTCTCCAAGCTCAAACGCTCTCGGCGCTGTACAATAACTGATCGAAAATGTTTTCTTTGATAAATGTAAAAAAGGAGGAGTGGGATATTCAATATAATTTGAATATCCATCAAATAAAAGGCATCCTCCCACAATTCCCTGATCGACTTTCCAAAGAGGATCTCTCTTTTGTTGAAAGGTTCCTTTATCCAATGCATAGTGAACAATCTCTTTACTACCAGAAAGTGTTTCTGTAATTAGGGATCCATTATTCTCATCAAATCCCCAATGGGCAATACAATCATTTTTTTTCATTAGATTCTCCAATTTGGTGATTTAAACAAAATAGTATTCAGAAAAACATTGAATTCGCTTTCTAAAAAAAACTACCTTATACAGAGGGTTAAGTTGTTTTTCTTTTAAATACAATATTTTGTCAAGAGGTTAGTTAAAAGAAAACTAAAGAAACAACTGTTTCGAAGTGAAAAGTTAGTTAATACAAAAAAATAGTATTTTTTTCTTGACGTGAGGCATATTAGCCAGTATACTCAGATGGTAAACGATTACGTAAACGATTTTATCAAGGGTTGGACATGAAGCGAGCAAATATTAAAGATGTAGCCAAATTAGCTGGTGTATCGACTGCAACAGTATCACATGTAATAAACGGTACGAGGTTCGTTGAAGAGGCTACAGAGAAACGAGTTCGGCAAGTAATGACCACTCTGTAATATATACCTAGCCACGCAGGAAGACTATTAAGATCTCAGAAGTCAAAAACTATTGCTTTACTAGTTCCTATAATGGAAAGAGATACCTCTTCATCATTTTTTATGTCTATCGCCCAGGTGATCGAAAAAGTGCTGATCAACCAGGGATACCATCTAATTCTTGCCAATTCTTACGAAGATATAAAACAGGAAAAAGCACAACTTTTGAGTCTTTGCTCAAAAATGATTGATGGACTGATTTTTGCCCCGACCGGAAATGACTACAGTTATTTGAAAGAAATATTTCCAGAGAATTTTCCAATTGTTTTTATTGACAGAAAGCCGGCTACATATAGTGATGACACAACGATAATTACCGTTGATGATTCCCAAGCCATCTATAAGGTCCTGTCTCTTTTTAAGGAAAAAGGGAGAAAGCGGATCTCCTATATTTCTGGTATTGATGATGTTTTTACCAGTAGACATAGATTGTATGAATATAAAAAATCAATTGATCAACTAGGATATAAAAAAGATGATTCGCTGATCCTAATTGAAAAACCGTCGTTTGAAGCAGGAGCTAATCTTGCTGAAAAACTTTTAAGCAGAGGGGTAGATGCAATTTTAGTTGGTAATAATGTAATGGCTCTGGGTGCTGTGTCGATCCTAAACAAGAGTAGAGTTAAAATCCCAGAGGATATATCATTTGTCTGTTTTGATGACTATTATTGGACACTAGCAGTTAACCCTCCTTTAACAGTAATAAAACAACCTGTTCATAAGATTGGTTCTGCTGCTGCTGAAACAATACTAAAACAGATAAGAGAGAACACCAGAAGTATCAATAGAATAGAATTAGAGGCAGAATTGCTGATCAGAGAATCAATATAATTTTTTTATTGGTGACGTAAACGTTTATATCGCATATATGACAGAGGATTTGTTAATGAATATAAGAAAATCCAACAATAAAAAGATATGGCAACTATATCTTTTTTTAATCCCCACATTACTTTATATACTTATTTTTAAGTACATTCCTATGTACGGAATAGTTATTGCTTTTAAAGACTATAGTCCTGCCCTTGGTTTTTTGAAAAGTTCCTTTGTAGGCTTTAAACATTTCGAACGGTTTTTTACTTCTTATAAATTTTCCCGATTAATTGTGAATACCATTGGGTTAAGTGTTTTCCAAATGCTTATTTGTTTTCCAGCTCCAATTATCTTAGCACTACTTATTAATCAGATACGTAGAACAAAATTTAAACGAGCAGTACAAACCATTCTCTATGCGCCTCATTTTATATCAGTAGTCGTTCTCGTTGGAATGATGCATGTTTTCTTATCTCCGAGTACTGGAATAGTAAATCATTTTATTGAATTGTTCGGGGGGAAATCGATCTTCTTTTTTGGTGAACCAGGCTGGTTCAAACCACTTTATGTAATCTCCAGCCTTTGGCAAAGTACCGGATGGTTATCCATTATCTATTTAGCGGCACTATCAGGAATAGATCCTTGTCTATATGAAGCTGCAACTATTGATGGGGCATCAAAATGGCAGAAGCTGAAGCATATTGATATTCCCGGGATTTCATCAATCATCGTTATTCTTCTTATTTTAGAGGTTGGAAAAGTTATGAGTGTGGGATTTGAAAAAGCTTTTCTTATGCAAACAGCTTTAAACAAATCAGCAGGGGACATTATTCCTACATATGTTTATGAAAAAGGTATTCTGGATGCAAAATACAGCTTTTCAACAGCAGTAGGTTTATTTAATACCATAGTGAATGTTCTACTTCTTGCAGGTGCTAACTACTTTTCAAAACGTCGATCAGACACGAGTCTTTGGTAGGGTGGGCAAATGAAGAGGAAACTGAAACATAGTAATAACGAAATTTTATTTACCACAATTACTTATGGAATAACGGCTGTTTCAATTTTACTGGTGATATATCCTCTATGGTTTATTCTTATTGCCTCAATTAGTGATTACAACGCTATTTATGCCGGAAAAGTTTGGCTGCTGCCAAAAGATGTTACATTTGAAGGATACAAACGAATTTTTAATGATGCCTCAATTTGGAGAAGCTATGTAAATACGATACTCTACACATCATTAGGAACCATGATTTCTCTCACCCTGACTTTAACTGCCGGATATGCCCTTTCACGATATGAACTAAAATTCAGCAAAGGATTTATGCTTTTCTTTATCATTACTATGTATTTTTCCGGGGGGTTAATCCCCACCTACCTGCTTGTGGATTCACTTGGGATGATAGATACAATTTGGGCAATGGTAATCCCTGGGTGTGTCGGTGTCTGGAATTTAATTACTGCCCGATGGGTCGATAATCTTTTTGAACCATATACTGCTGCCCAACTTCGATGGGGACCTATTGGCGAGATTTACGAAAAAACTGCTGAAGGAAAACTTGTTAACCTCCCACTACCTGAAGGAGTAACAATGGGTGAACTCAGACAGAAAGTAGCTCCTGGTGGAGGAAGCCCCTCTATCGTATTGGCTGAGGATTTTGGAACAATAGTTGATATGGAACCAAGAGCAGTTGAACGACTTGAAAATATTGTCGATGTCTACTCTCCATTTTTAGTAAGCGAGAATTATCCTCAGGTAACATTCACGGTTGAGGAACTGCAGGTAATCGATGAATTACTTGGGGATGTTATGGAATTAACAAACGAGAAAAGAGCTAACTGGTTAATGAACGGCTTTTCTGATAAAGATTGGGAAAAATATTTAAAAGTACTTAACAGCATAGGTATCAATGAGCTAATTTCTGTTTACCAAAGTGCTTTGGACAGGTACAATAATTATTAGAAAGATGTGGTTCTTATAATAATTTCATTCAAAAGAATATCAGTAATTACTTAATATTTCAGAAACCGGTGTTCTGACAGCACCGGTTTCTCCATAAACAGGATCATCATGAATCAGCAGAAACTAATAAAATCAAACTACCATTTAACTACAAAAAATAATTGGATGAACGATCCTAATGGATTTATCGAAATCGATGGAGTTTATCATCTCTATTTTCAGTACAATCCCAACAATCGCACATGGGGAGACATTCACTGGGGTCATGCTACCAGCACCGATCTGATCCATTGGAAAAGTGAGCCAATAGCATTGTTTCCACAGCTCGAAAATCAAGAAAAACATTGTTTCTCGGGAAGTGCTGCACAGACCCCCGAAGGACATGTTGTTTTTTTCTATACTAGTATTGGAGATGGAATTGGCATTCATCAGAGTAGTTCGCCTCAGCAATGGATGGCGCTGGCAATAAAAGATTCTATGAATGTCCTTCAACAAGAGATGTACAATCCGGTAATGACCCAAGAAATCCATGGGGATTTGAAAGTTGGTGAATGGCGGGATCCCTTCCTTTTCAATCGTGAGGGTATATGGTATGCGTTAATTGGCGGGATTATTGAAGGAAGAGGTTCGGCTCTTCTATACTCATCTGACAATTTAATAGATTGGACTTTTCTTTCGGTTATTGCTCAAGATGAAGAGATTACCAACCATACTTGGGAGTGTCCCAATTTATTTCCTTTGGAGGGGGGTAAATGGCTTTTATTTTACTCTCCGGAAGATATGGTACAATTTCGTATTGGTACTATCACTCATGATAAATTCCATACAGAACAGAAAGGAATCCTTGACTATTCTGGCTGGGCTGGTTTTTATGCACCTCAGGGAACTATTGACAGCAGAGGTCGACTTCTGCTCTTTGGCTGGATGCCTGAAACGGGAAGACCAGATTATAAACATTTCAAAACTAATCTTTGTCAAATGTCTCTTCCTCGTGAGTTAATGATAGGCAAGAATGGTTCGTTACAAATACACCCCTCTGAGGAAGTCAGATTACTGCTTGAAAACAAAAAAGTAGTAAGAAATTTTCTGGTAAACGAGAATACTCAGCCGCTATTACATGCAAAATCATTCTACGTAAAATTACAGAACAGGATTCTTCCCGAATCTTCTATTAGCATTCAGTTTCTTAATTCCAAAGATAATTCGGTGGTCACTACTTTAATAATCAATCCGACAACTCAAATAATCACTTTGGACAGGAGCTTATCTACTCTCAACACTTCTGTAATCCGAAAACCTCAATCAGCTCCTATAGGATATACAACTGGGGAGCCATTTATCCTTGAGCTGTTTGTCGATCATACCTCTATTGAAGTATTTTCTTGCAGTACTACAGCCCTCTCTTCCAGGGTTTACCCGATTACTAATGATCAAAATTCTCTCATAATAAAATCAAAGAGTGCTCTTTGTATTGATGTTCTGGAATATCAGGAGATCGAAGTTGAAGTTGAACCTTATGAAGATACAAATTATAGATCTGAACCTTAAGTAACTGTGTACAGAGCCAGTATCCCGGTGCCAGAACCGATTTTCAAGTTTGTACAAGTTTTGGGGTAGGTACATACATTTGATAAAACAAAAATCTACACAGTAAATTTCGAGAATGTAAGCATTCACAATTGTACTTATACAGCAGTAGAAACGCTGCTTACACCGCTCCCTCTCTCTCTCACAACACTCTCTTAATCCGCTTGTCAACAATCCTCTGAAATCCATCCCGTAAATTTTCTGGTAGAAAACTCCAACTTATCAATTCCCTCCATGCAGACTGGACTCTCAGTAAATCATCCCGAACAGAATCTATTACCCGATCGGGTAATCCCAGCCGTTCTATTCCCAGATAGACAAAAAAATCATCTTTTTTAAAGCGCCGCTTTTTCCCACGCAGGGGTAGGGCGGATTCTTCAGCAACACCGTCCCCCAAAGCCAGAGTTGTGTTGACAATATCATAGCAAGGCGAGAGTTCATGTTTACCGTTTCTGGAGATTACTGAGAAGTTTTTTAAGTGAGCATCCTCGTTTCCCAAGAGGAAATTGACAAGAACCAACCGGAAAATTTTTGCTTTCTCAATTTGAGGGAAAGTCATATACCTGTCCAGTAATTCGACAACCTTCTCAATCGAGTAGTTATATTTAGTTTCACGTGACATTCCGGCCAACTGGGAGAAATCCTCAACCGCTAGCTTCTTACTAAGCGGTGCCCGATCAAAACGCCGGATAAAGTATATGAATCGCGAATCACTTCCCCTGATTAATCCATGAAGCGGAGTTTTACAACCAGCCAAGGCTGCCAGTTTCATTGAGAGATCTTCGTTTTCAGGCAGATACGGATAAAGCTGGTTCTGAGATTTTAAAATATATCGTCCATTTCGATTTATGGGAATAAAATCACCCAATGCACCGTTAAAACGCGCACTGATTTTGGGCTGAACTCCCTGAATAGACATTTTTGCCGCCATATCCCTGGCAAGAGACAACTGTTCCTCAACGGTAAAGGGGAATGGATTGATAGTTTGTGCCTGACGGGATAATAACCGAACTCCTTTTTCAGAAAATTCCCTGTCAATGGAAATGGGTTTATAGGTAATGGGACAACGCTTCATAACTCCGGTTCCTCGACTGTTACCGTAACGGCTCCTACCATATCAGCACCAACAGTAGCCAGCTGGGAGAAGAGGTCGTCTCTGTCAATTTTTCGGGAACGCAGCAGAGCCTCAAGCTGGATTCCTTCCGGGAGAAGTCCTTCGAAAAATGGTGGGAATTGTGCAAAATTATAGGGTTTCTCAGATATAGGCATAGTTAGCGATACTGGTGATCCTGTATATTCAGGAGTGTAGGTAAATTGATATGCCTTCCCTCTCTCTAGTTCATAGAGAAAACCTGCCAGAGTATCACTAACCCAAACAAAAGCCTGCCGCATAGATTCTCTCTCCAGAACACCTTCAAAAGTTGAAGGCTGATGATTGTTATTTATTGATCGAGGTATCAATTTCCTCAGTATATCCAAAGGGGCTTGTCGCAGATAATTTAATGTTCAAAACAGCGAACAGCCGCATAATATTCTCAAAACGTACTGTTTGTTTGTTATTCTCAACATCAAAAACCGTAGTCTTCCCAACTCCTGCTAAATCAGCAAGTTCCTTCTGGGTGATGCTTGCCTTTTTTCTGTGCGTCTTGATTAAATCACCAATATTTACTGCCATAACAGTATTATATATCGATTTTACCGATCAGTCTATAGTAAAAAGATATATTTTCTTATAATTACCGTTATGGCGGTACGAACACACATGAGTGCATGATCTCGGTGCCGGGGAACGATTTTTTGAAGCACTGGCGATGAGAAATCATCGTTACCTCTTTAGGGTGTACTATTTTGTACTTGACAAGTATATACTAATATAAATAGTATATATAAAGAGGTTATATATATGGCTATATACATAAAAAACACAAAAGCTGAATCTCTGGCTCGTGAGGTTGCTGACCGCTATGGGGTATCTCTTACTGAGGCGGTGATATCGGCATTGGAAAGTAAACTCCAGGAACCTTATTTCGAGGTTAAGACGAGTAATCGGCTTGCAGATGAGCTGCTGGATATCGGGCAGCGTTGTTCCCGGCTTCCCGATTTGGATATGCATAGTGCTAATACAATTCTTGGGTATGATGATATGGGAGTCCCGACATGATTGTGGATACCTCAGCAGTCCTGGCTATTCTTTTTCAGGAACCGGAAGCAGCATGGTTTGCAGAGCAACTTGGAAAATCCGGGAGAAAATTCATGAGTCCGGTAAATACTTTGGAAGCAGATATTGTTCTCCTTGCCCGCAAAGGGGCAGCCGGTCAACGTGAGTGGGAATTGCTCAGGATGAAAGCCGGGATTGAGATAATTCCCTTTACTGATGCAATGGAGAAAGAGGCGGTGAGGGTCTGGATCAGGTATGGAAAGGGACGACATAAGGCTGGATTGAATATGGGTGATTGTTGTGCCTATGCACTCGCCGTAGCATCTGGTATGCCTCTACTTTGCAAAGGAAACGATTTTATTCATACCGATCTGGAGATACTCAAGGATGAAGGATAATATCCTGCTACCCAGATACTGGAATCCCTTAACATCTATACATTCTGAAAGAACATAGTCTTTATGTATCTTAACAGCATCAATTTACAGAGAACGAACTATCAAAAATCAGTATAGAAACCCTTTACTGAGCAACTAAAACATCGGATCTCATCTTTCTTAAAAAACTTGTAAAGAATTACCTTGACAGGTAGAGTAATCTTGGTTAGTATTACTCTATCAGATAGAATAATACTAGAATTGTTTGGAGGGGAGGTATTACATGATAAGTAGTGATGTTATTCGCGGTCACCTTGATGCAATTATACTAAGATTAATTATCGAGAAAGATAGATATGGATATGAACTATCCAAAGAAATCAGTAAGCGGACGAATAATAATTTTGAGATTAAAGAAGCTACATTATATGCTGTTTTTCAACGATTGGAAAAAAATGCGTTTATCGTATCTTACAGCGGAGAAATTACCCATGGGCGAAAGCGAAAATACTACAAAGTAACGGCCTTGGGTAAAGAGTATTACAAGACTAAAGTAGAGGATTGGAAAGAAATTAAAGAAATTATAGATATATTTATGGAGGATATCGGATGATTACAATAAAAAAATATGTTGAAGGATTATTCATGGAAGTTCCTGACAGTCAGGAAAAAGAGAGTATCATTCAAGAGATAGTTCTAAATCTGGAAGAAAAAGTTCAGGATTTAGTGGAGCAGGGAAAAACTGAAGAGGATGCAATCAATAAAAGTATTGTTGACTTTGGGGATGCCGGCGAAATTAAAAGTGATTTGATGCCGACTATAAATGGATATCAAGTTAAGAAAAACAAAAAAATTAATTATACAAATAGTCTTTGGTTCTCCATTTGGGGGAGTGCCTTAATTATCAGCCTATTACTATTTATTAATTTTTATTACTCACCGAAGGTTATATGGTTTGTGTATCCTGTTTTTGCCTTGCTGTGGTGGCCGTTAGCTCTGTTTTTTAGACGGTTGAACAACAAAAAGAAGAATTATTATGAGAAATAATTCATTTATATTTGGAGCGATTAGCTCTTTGTTAATTATCGCATTTTTCTTCATAACAAACTATTTAACTTCCTGGAGTCATCCATGGTTTATCTACCCGACCTTTGCAGTTATCTGGTGGCCGTTAAGTCTATATTTTGCAGGTAATAAGAACTTCAAGGCGTTTTCTGTTGCGGGAAGCATACTCATATCAGTGTTCTTTATTCTGGTAAATGTAATAACCAGCCCTGGATATTTCTGGTGCATATACCCGATATTTGCAGTTTTGTGGTGGCCTCTGAGTATGATACTCCGCGGAGCAAAACAGTATAAATTCTATTCAATTATAATGAGTATACTTACGATTGGTTTCTTCTTAATTGTCAATCTGATATCTTCGTCAAATACTATATGGTTTTTTTATCCATCTTTTACAGTTATTCTTTGGCCGTTATCCATATATTTTGCCAGAGAGAAGTATATAAAGCTGTATTCCGTAATTATGAGCCTGATATTTGCGGGATTTCTCATTATGATTAACTATATTTACGCACCAAATGATATATGGTGGACATATACCGTATTTTATTTTATCTGGTGGCCAATTGTTATGCTGCTAGGTGATAAAGCGAAAACAACGGCCTTTGCCATGATATCTGCTTTGGTAATTATCGCTTATTATATTTCACAGTACATTATTCTGACGCCCGGTGAGCATCCCTGGTATCTATACATCATTTTGCCGGTCATGTGGTGGCCTGTTACCACATATTTTAAGCGTGTGCGGCATACCAGAATGTTTTTATCAGCCAGTATGTTTGTGTGTGTATTGTATTACAGTATATTGAATTACATATTGTGTCCCGGTTATCTGTGGGTTATATATCTATTCTATGCAGTATCCTGGGTAGTGATGGATATGTATTTTACCAGAAGAGAGAGGTGCTTTGCCTACTCGCTTTGGGCTTCTGGCGTAACAATTATATTTTTCGCTCTTGTCAATTATTTAAACACACCAAATCATATTTGGGCAGTGTATCCGTCATTTGCCATAGTTTGGTGGCCGCTGAGCTACTACTTTTTCAAAGTTAAAGGAAAAGAGATAGCAAGGGTCGGAGGAAAAGGGGGTTGACCCCTTTTCTCACAAGAAGCTCTATGCCAAGAACGATTTTCAGGTTGATGTAAGTTTGTGGGTTTGAGTATTGAATAAGTTTTGTTGAGAAAAGAAATGTATGCTTGATCCTGGACTTTGTTTGAGCCGGATTAATTATACAAATAACTACATACTTAGTGGAAATCATGGTTTGGGAATAAAGTATCCGAACTTGTAAAGAAAACTGGCTTGCAGTGTACATCCAATACATAATAATCTATAATACTTATAGTTTAGAGTGCAGGTATAGGAGAAGAACATGAGTACGAAATTGAGAGCCGGGAGTTCATCACAGGATATATCACCACAAAAAGGGGTTTCTCTTGCCGGATATCCGCATCACCCCCGTCCAAACAGGGGAGTGCATGATCCGCTTTATGCTTCCTGTTTGTATCTGTCTGACGGACAGACCCAGTTGGCCATCGTAACCTTGGATATTATCGGTTTATCAAAAACATATGTACATATAATACGGGAACGAGTCTGCAGGGCTAACGGCATACCGGAAAAAAATATTATGATCAGCTGTTCTCATTCTCACTCGGCCCCTAGAGGTTCTCACAACATGACAATGGATGTCTTTGAAGCAGGAACTGCCCTGGATGAAGCATACGTTGCTAAGGTTATCGAAGCAGTTGTGGAGATAGTTGCTGAGGCTGCTGCCGGAGCAGTTCCGGCTGAACTGGGAATTGAAAAAGGCTTCTGCGGAAGGGAGCAGGGTGTTGGAGGAAACCGACGCGATTCCCTGGGACCTGCAGATCCGGAAGTATGGATGATAGGAGTAAAAGACCTACATAACAATTTGCTGGCAATGCTGGTAAAGTATACGCTTCATCCAACCTTTCTGCATTCCGATAATTTTCTGGTTTCAGCGGATTATCCAGGATTTATCCGAAAATACATCAATGAAAAGTATCCGGAAACTACCTTCCTGTTTGCCCAGGGGACATCCGGAAATCAGAGTCCCAGATATTTCCGATCCGGCAAAACTTTTGCTGAAGCTGAACGAGTAGGAACCGCTATTGGTATGGAAGCCGAACAGATCTTGAAACAGATGAGTTTTACCAGCGATATACCCCTGTTGGTTGAATCACAGGAAATCAATTTAGATCTAAGAAATTTTCCCAAAAAAGAGTTTGCTGAGGCCTGTGTTGAAGAAACCCGCAAAGCATGGCATATATTGCGCGATTCAGGAGCCCCGGAATCTGATGTATGGAATGCCGAATTACTGTTTCTGGGAGCGGAAGACACCCTGAGCATGCTTATGCTCTATGAAAAAGGGGAGCTTTCTGCATTGAATGAGAACTCTCCCATGGAAGTCCAGGTACTTTGCATAGGAGATACGAGAATTGTCGGATTACCGGGTGAGATATTTGTAGAGTACGGAATAACTATCCAATATCGGTCACCTTTTCCAAAAACCTTTGTAATTGAATTGGCTAATGGATCCCTCCCGGGATATGCTGCTACTGAGCAGGCATATGCTGTAGGGGGATATGAAACCGGAGCTTCAATGCTTACCGGCAAGAGTGGGCTTCAGCTTGTTGAGACAGCAGTAGATCTGCTCTTTGAAACCAAGCAGGATTAGTAGTTCTACATCGGTATCAATGGTAATGATAGTTCTTATGAAAGCATCCATACCCGGGGCTTTACAACTGCACTTTGATTTTTCCTACTGACACTATTTTTGATCCGACAGCATCGGCAGCGGTACTTGAATTTCAGGAGCGTGCAGCCGGAAAAGGGATTTTCCCCAATAATATCTCTTTTTTCAGCATAGTGCAGGACTTTGTCGCTTATCAGATGGGTGGTGATTCAATTCCTGATAACCCGGTTGTTCAGGAAATGGTTATGCAATTCACAATATTTCACTTTTCCGCTATGAACGTCGCAGAATACAGGCTACAGGATCAGCTTATGGCCAGCTGGCTACCAATGCCATGCGGTATGTGGCGACTCCGATTCTGGCTAATGCAATGGGGCTGGCTATTGGATTTTCAGCTATGAACCTCAGCCCCTTCCGGATTCATGTAACGTTGAGCCTTCTTATGTGGGTTACTATGCTGTTAAGTGCCTTCCGTAGCCTGAGTCTCCTCCCAACATTGCTTGGGATAAAGAAGGAGCTTTGAAAAAGTCATTAAATCAATCTAAAATACAACTCTATATTTTTGTTTACTACTGTTCGGTTTGTCCGGCAGTGTCATCTCAACTATTCCAAGCTCCAGCGCTGGTAATAAATAGTTATTCCTGAATGTCGGTCTATGTTTCAGTCCGACCCTTGCCATGAGTTCTTTCGTTGTCAATTCTTCACTGCCCAACACTACCAACAATTTTTCGACTTGTTCGCTTCCTTGTTCGGTACCTTGTTCGGTACCAGCTGTTTCAGTTAATATATCGTACATTGCCTGCAATATGAACTCAATGAATTTCCCTGAATCAGCAGCTCTGTCACACTCTCCCAGTGCTTTATAGTACTCATCCTGTCGTTCCTGGATTAGTGTTTCTATCGGCAACCATCCAAACAAAGGCTTCCATTGATATAAAAGTAATGTCTGCCACATACGCCCCATTCTACCGTTTCCATCTGCAAAGGGGTGAATGAATTCAAATTCGTAGTGAAATACGCTACTTTTAACTAATGGATGCACCTCTGCTCTCTTTACCCAATCCATTAGTTCTCCCATAAGTATGGGAACACGCTCTGCCGGCGGCGCCATATGAACCAGTTCTTTACCGGTATAGATTCCTACACCGGCGCTTCTGAATATACCGGCATCTTTGGTTAACTCTTTCATCAGAACCTTATGTGTCGACAGCATGTCATCCTGTAAAAACGGATTTAACAGGAGTAGTTTTTCATATGCTTCAAAAGCATTTTTCACCTCGCAGATTTCGGCAGGCGCACCCAGTATCCTTTTTCCATTGATAATGTTGGTAACTTGATTTAACGATAATGAATTGTTTTCAATTGCAAGTGACGCATGAATGGTTTTGACACGGTTATCTCTTCTGAGTCTGGGGTTAGAATTCATGTTGTCATTTATGGTAATTTCCGTAATTATTTCTGTTATTCCGGAAATCAGATTTACCGTTTTGTCTGAAATTGTATAAGGTGGTACATAGCCGTTTCTGCTCATATTACGCCCCGATAAAATAGATAATGTCTTGTACTTTATTATACCGTACAAGTTGAATTGTTTAAAGGATCATTCGTAATTCAGTGCTTCAATTTTCGATTTCTTGAAATAATCTCAATAATTTGAATAAAAAGACTCGATTCCCCGGTTATAGAAGTAAGGGGAAGTTGTTGTGAACTATGTTGATATAGACAGTGCTGAATATCCGTACCTGCTGAAACAGATAAAGGATCCGCCGGTTAAGCTCTATTTCAAGGGCAATTGGGATATGGATGTTTTTGAGGAAATGTTGAGTGTGGTTGGTTCCCGGAAGATGACAGGATACGGTGAAATGATTACCGAAAGTCTTGTTTCTGAAATAGCGGGGAATGGAATTACTATTGTGTCTGGTTTTATGTACGGGATTGATGCGCAGGCTCATAAGGCGGCTCTGATGGTGGGAGGGCGGACTGTTGCCGTTATGCCCTGCGGTATTGAGAGAATTCATCCTGAATATCAGGCTGAATTATACTGCGGAATAGTGAATAATGGGGGGCTTGCGATTTCGGAGTATCCCGGAGATACTCCGCCGGTCAAGTGGACGTATCCCCGGCGTAATAGAATTATT
>Ga0208902_1000140_pt1 | contig 45057 bp, 37 predicted proteins | sample AntAceMetag02UKH_FD_184767 | JGI IMG/M metagenome (GOLD analysis project Ga0208902, IMG submission 184767) | Saline lake microbial communities from Ace Lake, Antarctica - Antarctic Ace Lake Metagenome 02UKH (SPAdes) (version 2) | ecosystem: Environmental > Aquatic > Non-marine Saline and...
CAATGCTTGATATTTACAAACGTATTTCCCCACTACTTAACGAACCGCTGTATACGAGAACCGTACGTACAGTGGTGTGAGAGGCGCACTCCGTCAGTTGATTCTGGCGGAGCCGTCTACTCGATTACCCACTGAGTATTCTTTAAATCCTATGAGTCTTTTTTCTTGCATTCTACATGGAACTCAGTTTCCTGAATAATTGTTAGTACATCTGATTTTTTTATTTTTTTAATTGTCTCTGAACGTGGTTGATGTCCGTCCTCAATAATTATTTTTCCTTCTTGTTTTAGTAATCTACTTAATTCTGTTAAAAACTTTTTCGGATGTTCTATCATATGAAACACATCAAGAGCGTAAATTACATCAGCAGTCTCTTTAGCAATAGGTGTGTTGTATCCATTAGCCAAAACTGCCTTTACATTTGTCAATTTGAACTTTTCAATTTTCAACTTTACTTTTTTAATGGCAAGTGGGTGAATATCTACGGCTATTACTTTGCCCTCTTCACCTACACAGCTAGAAACATTCCTGATATATCGAGCAGGACCACAACCATAATCAATAACCGTTTGCCCTTTTTTTAGATTAAGTGTTTTAAAATTTTTGCTTGAACGATTCCCTAATAAATCTACTAATTTCATTATGGTTGTCATAATATGGAAAGCTATGTTTGGCATTTCCTCCTTGTTCCTTCCTGATAACTTCTCACCTAGTTTATTACTATGTTGCATTAGTTTTCTGTTTTTTTTGTGTAGATTTCTAACTGTTGTTAACGTTTTGAATATGGTGCGTTTGGCATTTTGAAACGCTTTGTTTTCAAGTTACGACTAATATTATTTAATGCTAATATTTTCATTTTTAGCTCTATCTGCCAAATGCACTATTTGTTGTTATACAACGTCATTCAATGCTAGGGCTAAAATTATGAATAATTTTACTTAGAGAGAGTGATGATAAATTCGCTGCCTTTTCCTACTTCACTTATTACTGAAATATCCCCGCCATTTTTGTTAATAAATTCCTTACAAAGTATAAGACCCAATCCTGTACCTCTTTCATTGTTAGTTCCTTCGGTTGATATATCCTCGTCTATCCTGAATAATTTTCCAATAACTTCTGAAGTCATGCCAACACCTGTGTCAATAATGTGCAGTTCAATATTATCTTCATTTTCGTGATAGTTGATTGTAATAGTTCCCCCCTCAGGAGTATACTTGATAGCATTGTTTACCAGGTTCGCGATAAATGTCATTGAGGTGTTTCTATCTATCGAAAGTTTGGTATCGGGAGGAATATTTATTGCTATCTCAATATTTTTTTTGGAAGCATTGTCCTTATAGGGAGCAATACTGGTTTCAACCAATTCTTTTAAGTTAAGCAGTTCTTTATTGATTTCGATTCTTCCTGTTTGTGTTCGAGCCCAGGTAAGTAAGTTCTCCAACAATTCATAAGCAAGTTGGGATGATTCCCTCAGCGAACTTATAATCTTTCTTTTCTGAGTTTCATCAAATTTATTATAGTCCTCAGCTAATAAATTAGTGAATCCTAAAATACTATTGAAAGGACTCTTAAGATCGTGAGAAATGATGGTAAAGAACTTATCCTTGGTCGAATTTAGTAAATTAAGTTTATCATTGCTTTCCTGAAGGTCTGCTGTGCGTTTTTCTACAATTTGTTTCAATAATTTATTATTCCGTTTCAATCGTGCTGAGTTTAGACGTATAATAATCAAAACAAAAACTATTGCTAATATTCCATATAAAGTATAAGCCAACCATGTACGATGCCAGGGAGGACGTATCTCGAATGCAAAGGATGCCTTATTACCATATTTTCGATAGATATTTTGAGATTTTACTTCAAAAATATATTTTCCTTCTTGCAAGTTGTTGTATTCCTTTTTGTGATTATTTGTCCAGGCGGACCATGTGGTATTGGAAGAGCCTATGAGACGATAGGAGAACAAATTCTTTTCCGATTCTTCGTAAAAAGTAGCGGCATAATGAAAGAACAGATTGTTATTCTTGTATTTTAAAATTACCGGATTATCAGACATTGACGAAGAGTTATTTTCAGCCCCCCCATAAATCAAACTATCATTAACAAATATTTCACGAATTAGTGTATTAAAAGGTATATCGTAATTAACTGTTTGTTTGGGGTGATATTCTAATAAACCTTTATTCGTTCCAAAATAAACTAAGCTGTCAGAAAAAGGGTAAAGAGCGTACGCGTTTGCTATATTGCTTGCCGTGAATTTTAAAAAAGGGGTTTTGTACATTTCATACTTTCCGTTAATTGGCAGCAATACTCCTTTTTCTAAACCTTCTTTCACTTCCTCAAAACATATAATGCCACATGAATCTTGTTTAAACCTACTTACGCCCTTTGGAAACATAGGAAAGTCAGGATGTAACTCAAAATAATTCTTATGGGGAAGGTAACGATAAATACCTTTGTCTGTACTAAATATAATTTCGCCATTGTTCAAGTGGTATGGCCTTGCAGAAGCCTCAGGCAAATGGTATTGTTCAGCTGTGAAATCTTGTAAAAAAATCACACTATCCAGAGTTTCGTTTAAGCGAAGTTTGTATAACTGGTCGTTAACCTTAGTGCTTAACCAGAAGTTTCCATTGTCATCTTCTTCAATATACCTTGTGTTTTTATCAAAGCCTTTTATGAAGTGTTTGAATACCCATTGCTCATTTTTGTATTCAATTAAAGCTAATCCTTTATTCACTACCTGAATTATGATATAATTTGGATGTTTGCGCAGTGTTATAGCTACAATAGGAACTGATTTTTTAAGAGCCTCTAATTGTTGTACAACTTGATTATCATTTATTTCAAATATACCGTTCGGACTATTTCCTAACAATAACTTTTCTTTTGCCTGAAGCAAGAAAAAATTTTGACCTTCCGTACCCTCAATACGTTCAAAGTTATTCTCTTTATTTTGTACATAAAAATTATTACTTGTACCTACATACAATTTGTCTTTAAATTTATGTATGCAATAGATTGAACCATCTAATCCATTTTCGAAAGTATAGTTTGAAAAGGGTAAATTACTCATAATAAGACTAATTCCACTTTCAAGAGACGCCCATAATTGCCCATTTAAATCTGTGAACAAATAATAAATACCATTACTTTGCAATCCATTTTGTTTATTATAATGGTTTTGTATTTTTCCTTGTTTGTCGAAAACAAGAATGCCGCCAACTTTTGTACCAATGGCAAAATATCCATTAGGTAATTTGACTCCAGCATAATAGGCAATGTTTTTGTCCAAGAATTTGTTTACTGCATCAAACTCATCAGGTTTCCTTAAACAAGGGGATTTCTTAGGATTATAAATTTTGACGACATTTTTATCTGTAACGATTAATAATTCATCATCCCCATAAGGCAGCATCACTAAAGGCTCAATTTCAAAAAACTGTTCTGCACCCGGCATTTGTATTAAGCTATCTCCTTTTAAAAACATTAAGCCCTTTTCCGTTTCAAAAATGTAATACTTACCTCGTATAACAAAATGTTGTTTTGATTTTTTGTTAGTCGTTAATACTGAAAGGCTGTCGTTTTGATATACAAATGTTTTGTTCACAGTCCAAAGAATAATTTTCCCTCCTACCGTTTTTATATCCCATACTTTTTTAAGATCCTGATGTTCTTCAGGGATCTTATTTTTTAAGGATTTATATTTTAAACTCCCGGTACTATCAGATTGCAAATATCCAAAATCATCATCTAAGCCCACATATATACAATCAGAGCTATCTATACAAAGAGAATATACTGTGCTGGGAGTTGTTATAGTTCTCCAGGTTATACCATCATATTCTAGAACCCCATATTGGTTACCAAAATATATAATGCCCCGTTGGTCCTGTACCATAGCCCAGTTTTGCGAATAAGCTCTATACTCTTCTGTTGGAAAATTACGAATAAACGGGGTTTGAGCAAAAAGGCTCCCTGTTATTAAGTGTAGAATGAATAAGCTTAGTGTTTTTTTAATCATGGTTTTTAGTTTTTTAAACCATATTCTAAAATTACGATTTATATATTAGAAAATTAACAAATCATCATTTTTTTTTCATTACATGCCATTACAGCATTTTCAATATCCGTTTTCCATTGCTGGCTTTTATTAAATTTTAAAGTTACAATATAACAACTGACGTATCAATCTGGATATTATAATTAATTTTCAATTTGAAATCAAAAAGCTTTTCTTTGTCAAAAATTATGTTCGTTAAGATACATCCTTTACACAAGTTCAAGATTAGACTTTACACTAAATTAGTTTCTAACCTTGTTGATTTATCTTTAGTTCTTAATTCATTTTCGTTGAAGTATCCTAAGAAAACATTTCTGTAAAATACTCTCCAAATTCCATTTCCCATTTCCATTGCACCGACATGTTTACATTGTTATGCATAGTATTTACTTGTCTAATAAAATACCCTTATTATAAAACCACCATTTTTTCCAGCTTTGTATGTCTTCGTTAAAGTTGACTCCAGTAATGTTTTCTAAAGCTTCAGTAATGAGTTTTGCAGTTTCTAATTTACCTTTATCTTTATAACTTTCTGCAAAATTTATTAAGATTGGAGTAATTTCGATAGTAGACGCACCAAGTCTTTTTATTAAATCAAGTAATGTTTGATTTAATGAAACATACAGGTGTAATCCATGTTTATTTGTAGTATATATTATCATTGGTAAAACTGCTTTATTATTAAAAGGAAAGTTTTTGCGTGAAACTAATTCCAATGCTTGCTGTCTAATTTTAGTCTTCTCACTATAACATGCTCTAATAATATTATTAGTTAATTCCTTACTAAGATCTCCTTCATACTTATCGTTTAATTCTGAAAACCTAGGTTCAAAATAATATCTGCCAATCCATAAAATGGGTGAAGGTCCCCATGTTTTATATAAAAAGTCCTTTATAAACTTATATATATTTATACTTTCAAGTTTAGTATCAGGTTTTTTTAACTTTTCAATCTCTTTTTCCGAATACCTTACATGAATCGGACATGGTTCTTCTTTATTTACATGTAAGGTGATTGGATTTTTCCCGAAACTTGTAAGACTAATTGTGCCGGTCATTTTATAACCTGTGTATAAATAACCCATGTTTATATAGCTGGCATCGAGTGTTTTAGTGTTTAATTTAACAATTAAGCTTGTATTGCATTTAGCATTTTTAGGGACAACAGCAATGCCCATATTTTTTAATATTTCTATAAGGATATTCAAATACTTTGATTCTTGCTTCTCTTTATACTTTTTTGATTGAGAAGCAGATATAGAAATTGTTAATTTAAGGCTATCAACTATTTTGTTGTTCCACGGTTTAACTGGTGGTATTAGCTTATCTAAATCAGGGGGCGTTAAAGAACTATTTATTTCATGAATTTTAGTAATGAGATACTGTGCGCTATCTACATAATATCCATTATTATATTTATCAATGTAATACTCATAAGATATAATGTCATTATTTATTTTGGCAGTGTCCCAAGTTTTTTTATCAGATGAGCAACTTAGTAATGATGCACTTATGCAAATTGTTACTAAAAATTTTCTAACCATCTTAATTTTTAATATCATAGTTGAATTATTTTTATGTGTAATCACATATGTTTTCAAAAATTATGTTGGGTAACGGTTTGAATATGGTGCGTGCTGTACTTTATTCAATAATTTTTCTTTGGTTTCCATATTTTCAAATTTACTAATTCTTTTCTTGGTACTACCAACTGCGGCATGAACTATATTTTTCCTAAGCTTGCATCTTGGTTTATTTTATTTTTGGGTCTAACCCTATAACGATTAACATTTTCTGAACAGAATGAGTAGTATGATAAAGAAGCAAACCACTGTCAACAATCATTAAAGTATCTTCAGTTGTATCAAAGTCAAGAATTGGTGGCTGCACTTCCAGTTCTGTATGAAACTCCCTAATTTTATTAAGGACAGAACGTAAATCTTTTTTAGAAATTATTGTATTAAAATGAATTTCAATAAGATCTAGTATTTTACTAACAGTTAGTCCATTACGTAAATTCTCATGAGATGCTCTTATGATAGCAGCAATTAACCATTTATATATATCACCAGTATAGCTTTTAGGTCCATCAGCAAACTCTCTTAAAAATTTTGAGTATCTAGGAGATCTGTCTTTACTCAGTTCTCCTAACCATATGTCAAATGGGCCACCATGATAGTTAAACTTATCAAAGTTTTCCGGGTTTTCAACTCCAAAGCTTTTTAACAATAGTGTGTCCACATTTGAATTGCCATTATTAGAATCATTATCTCGGAAAGATGATGTAAGTTGGGATAGGGAATTAATCTCTGGATCATCAAGAATCAATAAACTTTTTGATTGTGTTTTTGTAATACCAACTTTATCACAAATATTTTCAGTTATTTGATGCAATAATCCTACATTATTCTCACAATAAAAAACAATTTTTTCTTTAGCCTCTAAAGAAAAAAATATGTTTAGCAATTTCTCACCTTCTTGAATTATATTCAATAGTTCTTCTTTCCTCCAAATATCTGCATTTATGTGTGTTGTTCTTCCATCAAGGTCACCATTTAGTTTTGTTAATTTACCAGTTTCAAGCCACACTCCAATTACAACTACTCGAATTAAATCAGTCTTTTCGTATATAGCCTTTAAATCTGCTGATAAAAAATGTTGTTCTTTGCTCGAGAGATAATGGAAATCCTCAATTACAATCCACTTATTAAAATTTGTAGCTAAAAGCACTCTTATGATGTCATTAACATCTGATGAATCAATATTAAAATAATTCTTTGTAACCGTATCAGTCACATTTTTTTCAATGCTAGTTTTACCTTCAACCTTTGTTTTAGCAAAATAAACACTGCTTTCACCAGACATAGAGATGTCTGTTTTCCTCGTTCCGCCAAGTGTTTCTGTTTTTGAGTGAGATAATTCAACACCAGCTTCTTTTAGTATTAATTTATAGATATTTTCCCTTGTTGTACTATTTGTGCATTGAATAACTATTGAATTTGTATCGTTTAGATACTTTTTCCTTAGAGAAGTCTTTCCTTGCTTTGAACAACCATAAATAACAATGTGTTTCCTTCTTTTTAATGCTTTTTTAAATATTTCATCTACATAGTTTCTGCTTGTGTATATAATTGGAATTTCATTAGTTATTCCAAATACATCATGAAGACTGAATATATTTTCTTCTTTAGTTATTTCTTTGATTTCATTCGGATTCTGGAATAACCTTTTTCTAGAATTGTAATATAATTGTTTAAACCAATTCAAAGCATTAATATTTATTCTGGCTAATATGCTCATTAAGGATTTTTTAGTTTTATGATAACTTTATAAGTTGTATTTCCATCATGCACTTGTATTGTCCAAAAATGCCCTGTAACGTTAAGTATATGAAAAGTAAGCGCTTCCGAAGCACAAATCTTTCTGTTAAAAAGAAAGGTGAACCGGGCTACAAACCTTGATGCTACTACTATCCCGCTTATTTTTTATATACATTGTTGCCGGTATGTTGCTTTTAATCTGTGAATTGACCACTTGCTGTATCATAAGTTATTGAATCAAGATATTCCAATATTTTTATCAATCCCTCATATTCCTGCTCATAATTTGACAAATCCTTTTTATTTTGATTATACCATTCTGTACAGTCAGAACTTGCATGCACATTTTTATGTCGATTTCTCACAATTTCATTTAGAAAGGTTATATCTCTTTCTTCATATTTTGTTCCTTTCCCTAATAATAAATCAAAGCCTAATTTATCTTCAAATAATTCTTTAATATTCTTAAATTCTGGATTGTTAAAACCTTTAAGTTGGTCTTCTAAAGTCGCAAGGGTTGCTTGGTTATCTCCGCGCATAACACTACAATTATAGACGATGTGTTTAACGCAACCTTCAAGAAATCTTGTTGCTATTACATAAACAGTCAAATTTAACAATGATTGAATCTTAATTGCTGAATGAGATTCAAGTTTATGTTTTTGTACTGCTTGGATAGTTGAATCAAGATTATGCTTAAAAGTGTCTATATCAGGTGATTCAAATGCCATTATTTTAGACCTAAAAAGTAATTTCTTGCAATTATAATTCTATTTTTAACACTTGTTTCTGCCGAAGTACCCGATGTTACATATCGGACGAACTCTTCGTCTTTAACTAGTCGCTTATGATTATTATCCAAATCTATGATGTCTTTTTCTTCTTTGATTATTTGTGCAACACTAACCATAACTGCATCACAAACAGATTTGTTAACTGTACTTAGAACCCGAAATGCCTGAACTCCAATATTGTTATTTAAAATCTTTACTACGTCTTCAAACAAGCGTTCATCAATATCAACTTTTTTGTTCTTATCTTGAAAATTACTAAGAAATTCACGCATTGAAGGTTTATAAGAATTAAGTGAATCTAATAGTGCGTAAAATCTTAGCACCATTTCTACATCTCTTAATCTGCGGTCAGGATATGTTTTACCTAATAACTGTCTCCAATCTTTATTTTTATTTAAATCAATTAATTTATTATTTAAAGTACCATTATAAACACAGTTCCTTACTTCTTGGTCAGTTAATGACATTCCTCCGGTATTTAGTCTATGGAAGATATCATGAACTAGTGTAGGATTTGAGTCTATGTCCTCTATTATTGTCGTGTTAAGAACAGCATTTCTAATCCTCCTTTTATATTTCTCATCTAATTCATCATACGTTTTACCATTCCAATCCCTGTTTTCTAACTTTCTAAGACCAAAAACTAATTCTTGACCATTTGTAATAAATTTACCTTTTATAAAAAAATAAACCGATTTCAATCTTTGCTGACCATCAATAACTTTATAAGTTTCGTCTTCCTTGCTTTTTCCTAAAAATATACTTGGAATTGGCAAACCTATTAGAAGTGAATCAATAAAAAGACTTGCCCTATTAATATCCCAAACGAAGTCACGTTGAAATTCAGGTTTCAAATCAATCTCCTCATTGTCTATTTTAAATTTGAGGACTTCGACTGTATTTGCAATATTATATGAAACTATTTTAGCAAGTTCACCAGTTGTCGATTCTCTAATTGGTTCAATTTCTTCATTCTCAAATTCCAATTCATTTTTCAATTCTATATTTTCCATATATTTATGTTTTATACTGTGGTTTTGTTTGCAATTACCGGCAACTAGCAAATAAACACCATCCATTATTGTTTATTGCAAATAGTTAAAGAGGCAGATTATTTATAGTTTAGTCGTGTTTAAATATTATGTATTGGTAATTATTTTTAGTTTTTTGTCTTTGAATTTAGTAAGCATAGCAGAATTGTTAGTCATGTTAATTTTCTCTAGCAGACACCAAATATATAAATTAAATAGATATGTTTTGAATTATTGTTGAGTATATTGTAGGATTGAGGTTAAGGTTCCTGCCTACGATGCTCTTTGGCAGGCAGGGAGGTTGAGAGTGAGGTTCCTACATGCTTTGCTCTTTGGCATGGAGGTTGAGGTGGGATAGATATGACAGCTTAGTCTGGAGAGGTTGGTTAGTGTGAATTGTTGATGAAAAATTACATAAATGTTTGAAATAATGTTGTTCCTGATTTTGTATTGCAATCGCTTGGTTTCACTATTAGCTATGGGTTTTCAGTTATTTTTTTTATAAAGTTGTCAAAACGTTCTTGAATTTCACCTTTAAAATTTTCATCATTCAAATGAGTTTTCATAGTAGCATCAGAATCCTCTTTTTTATCATCGGGTAAAACTAAATTAATTGGAAATGCCTGACAAAGAATACATTTATCTTTTAGTATGCTTTCTACTTCTTTGAAAACAAAACCGTGGCCAAATTTTTCATCTTTCTTTTCATAAGTACTACCACAACAAGTTACAAAAACCAATTTATTGATACTGTCAATATACTTATTGATGAAACTGCGAAGAGGGGGGATAAGTTTACCCATCCAAATTGGTCCGCATAAAATAACTTTATCGTATTCTTTTAAATTGGTTTTTATTGGTTTGATACCCAAATGTATATTCATTAAAAACAGAAGAAAAATATTTAGTCGTGGCTTGATTTCTTCTAACTCACATGATAAACTTTTAGAAATTTTTTCGGCTAAGTATTTATTACTGCCTTTGTTCGAATAATAAATTACAATTGTTTTCATTTTTTTTATTGTATGTTTTATGTGTGTTGGCTAAGGTTTGTGCTATGATTATGTGTCGCTTGCGAAATATGTTCTTGCCTGATTACACTAGACTTGAAACGGATTAAAAATGTTTAATTCATAATTGTCCAGGCAATTATTTATGAGCGTTAGTCAACGTAATTTTCATTCTTCTTTTAATTGGTTTAACATTAATCGAAATTTATCGTACTCAATAGGTTCAATAGTGAAAAGGTCATTTTTTTGATCAAGCAGAACGTCTTCTATCATTTTGAACATTACATTTTGATATAATTCTAAATCAGTTTGATTTACAGAAGAAGGATTATCTTCAAAAGCCAATTCAATTTTCCATAATCTATCCATCAGTTCATTTCCAATTAGTTTATGTTTTCGATAGATAATATGAACGGCTTTTTGTTGTGGAGGATAGCCAATAAAATAATGATATTCTCTTTTCGGTGCTTCAATTTTTGAGTTAACGAAATACTGATTTTTTTCGGGATTAATTCTTCTGGTGCAACCAAGAACAAATGAAATCACATCACTCACTGAATGATCTCTACTACTAATCAATATGAAGTCTCCTTTTTCTAAATTTTCATCCAGTTTTTTTAATGAATTTATTGTTAGTTCAGAAACCTTATACCCACCAGCCCCACAAAGGCAAACATGCCCCATATAATTACAAACATCATTAAATGTTACTTCGGTGGTCTCTTTGTTTTGCGGATAACTTCCTGCGAGAATTCCATGGTCATAATGAAAAACGATTGGTTGGATATCGTAAATAAAATTATATTTTTCGTTCCATGACTCTATCTCTTTTTTCTCTTGACATCCGTAAAATGCAATTATTAATAAAAGCAACAAGGTTCGATTAATGCCTTTTAACAGCATTGGATGATAATATTTTTTCATAATGAACATTCTATTTGGTTTTCCTCAGTTGAAATTTTCATGTTGGCCAACGTGTAAATAAACATAGTCCACCTGTTTTTAATATTTTACGTGAAGGCTTGGATTTATGATGTTTGAACATGTTTAAATATTTAAAAACTTATCGTTGCGAGTAAGTTAATATTTCTTTAATGGGTTTGTGCTGTAAATGTAGTTATAAAAATGTTATTCGTCAGTAATAAGATTATTTTTTTATGCTCGCACCAATGGGAGAAAAAAGAGGGGATATAGTGGATTGGTTTTGCTGAGAGGAGGCGGTAGTAGGCATCCTCGTTGCGTTGCGCTAAACGAGGAGGAGAGGGACTAATATTTTTATACATTGTTTGCCATGGTTTTTTAATTTCTTCTTATGAATGAGTTTGTGATACGTTCTCTTACAGGTACTTTTCTTATTTCAAATTCTTCCATTAGTCCATTATCAAAATACTGAATTGACAATTTTTCTAATTCAATTTTGTCTTCTAATATTTCCAAAATTCCAATTCTTACTTCTGGCTTGTTATAGCATCCTGCTGAACCCAAATTAATATACCGACACCTACCCGTTTTATCATCTTCTTTATGCATATGTCCATAGAATATAATTTCAGAATCTATTCCATTAAATAAAATGTCCAATTCTTCTATGCTTGGATTCTTTATTCTGGAAGCAAACCAATTCTGTTTTCTATTCAAGCCATAATGTTGAAAAGTTAATTTTCTATTTCTACCTATTAGGTAATCTATAGAAAACCTCCATTCCTTTATTCTATTTCTATAGTCATTGCCTACTTGAAGATTTGTCCACCTTCGATGTCTTACTTCTTCTTCACTCATCCAATCTGGTATTGGGTTTGGTAATCCGTACGCATACCAATAATCATGATTCCCCATGACAAAATCCATTTCTTCAATTGAAAATGCAAAATCTATACATTCCTTTGGATATGGACCAATTCCAATTAAATCACCAACATGAAATATCTTCTCACATCCATTGTCTCTAAATGTTTCAACTCCCTTTTTTAATGCAGGTAAATTTCCATGAATATCTTGAAATATGCCCAATTTCATTCTAGCAATTTTTTGGATAATTGTTTTCTCTATTTACTTTTGGCTAACATGTTTAGCTATGTGCCATAGCCGTGGCGTATGATCTATTGTAAGCAACAGTAATTTCTACTTTCATCATTCAAAACTTTTAAAAAATCTAGTTTTCATAGGCAATAACACCTACTTCCTTCGCATATCTTTTCCATGCTTCAATTAGTTTATTTAATAATTCAGGTTGCTCTTTTGAAAGGTCTTTAGTTTCTCCTGGGTCTTTTTTTATATTATACAGCTTCCAATTTTCATCTCCATATGGTTTTTTAACAAATGTAATTTTATATGCTCCTTGTCTTGCCCATTTACTGTCTGCCATTTCTCCAGCTATAATATCATCTTTTGAATAGACACTTTCCACTTCACCTGAGAGAATTTTAGAAATTGATTTTCCTTGTATTGGAGCAACTTTTCTATCATTGTATTCATTAGGATGTTGCAAGTTTGCTATTTCAAGTATTGTGGGCATTATGTCTGTAACATAGGAAAAAGCATTTGTTTGACGACCTCCTTTTATGTCGGGATGTGAAATAATCAGTGGACTTCGAATACCACCTTCACCAACAACAAGTTTGAATAAATCTAAAGGTCCGGCACAAGCTGAACCCCATCCTATTCCATAAGCATAATGTGACATTGGATTTCCGATATTATCAACACTATTGTCAAATTGAGTAAAAAATTCACTTCCTTCATTATCGAGGTAGTCGTTGCTATACCAAGGGTTTGAACCATTATCACTTAAGAAAATAATAACGGTATTATCATATTCTCCAATATCCTTTAAAAAATCAATAACTCTACCAACATGATAATCCATATTACTAACCATACCGGCATATACTTCCATACCTTTTGATTCAACCAACTTTTCTTCTTCACTTAAAGATTCCCATGATTTCGCAAGGTGATTCAATGAATGAGCTGGAGCATCAGAAGGGATTAATCCCAATTTCCGGGAAGATTCGGCTCTTTTCTCTTTTAAAACTTTATACCCATCATCGTATTTGCCTTTGTATTGGCTAAGCCAAGGCTCAGGGACATGAATTGGGTCGTGTACCGCCGTAAATGCTAGATAAGCAAGAAATGGTTTACCGTCACCTCTGTTTTCTCTAACAGCATTCATTAAATAATCAGTATAATTTCGAGTAGCATAAAAATCTTTTGGTAACTCCTGTACTTCTTTATCATTTAATACATATTTTGCTGTCTCTTGAGTCTCTGCTAGTAACCCAAATTTATCGCTCCAATAACTAGCTCCTCCATATAACATGCTAAATGATTTCTCAAATCCTCTTGCATATGGATAATGTTCGGGTTCTTCTCCCAGATGCCATTTGCCAGCCATATAAGTATGATATCCACCATCTTTCATAACCTCAGCTAAACTAACAACTCTATCATTTAAATACCCTTCATAACCAGGTTGACCTTTTTGCTCAGGAGTAATTGCTTCTGACATATTACCCACACCCGCAATATGATTATCAGTTCCAGATAAAAGCATTGACCGGGTAGGCGAACAACTAACTGAAACATGAAATTCTGAAAACTTTATCCCATTTTCAGCAAATTTGTCAATATTTGGAGTGCTTATCTCACTTCCATAACAGCCTAAATCAGTCCAGCCTAAATCATCGGCAACAATTAGTAGTATGTTTGGGCGACTAACCTCTTCTTTAACTTGAGGTGTGTTACATGAATAATTAAATAATACTAATCCTATAAATAAGATAAATTTCAAGATGTTGTTTGGTTTTTTCATTTTGTAAGTTTATAATCTTTTATATTAAATTTTAAAGTTTCATTCAGGATAATCTCTCAAAGTGGCTTGTCTTATTGTTGCCAATGTGTAAATAAACATTATAAACTTTTGTTTATTGCAAATAGTTAAAAGGCAGATTATTTCTAATTTTTCGTCTTTGAATTTAGTAAACATATTCGAATTGGTAGTCATGTTAATTGTCTCTAGCAGACCCCCAAATATATAAATTAAATAGATATGTTTTTAATTAGTGTTGAATATATTGTGGGATTGAGGTTCCTGTCTACGTTGTTCTTCGGCGGGTATGGAGGTTGAGGTGGGATAGATATGACAGCATAGTCTGGAGCTACCCTGAGAGGAGAGGAGGCAGTAGTAAGCATCCTCGTTGCGCTGCGCTAAACGAGGACGAGAGGGTATTACTACTATTACGATTATTTTTTATATACATTGTTACCAACTGGGCTCTTTACTTACTAATTGCTTTAATAATTCTGTCAGCATTTATCAAAACATCTCTCATCAATAATTTGTAAGGAAAATGTTTATATTTAGTCGACTTCTTATAACCTTCAAGAATGCTAATTAATGAAGACGCAGTCAATAAAGACAAATCTAATTCAACATCAAGTTCGCAATCTTCAACAAACTCATCGCTAAAGTCTGGTGCAATTAAAAGTAATTTACGTACGTCAAAGTCATTCTTTTTCGCTAAATTATTGTATGATTTTAATTGGCGAGATACAGATGAAAATTTATTATAACCACTTTCTTTAACAGTTTTACACTCAATAATTATTAGTTCATTGTTCCCGAGATTTACAATTATATCAATTTTATCTTTCTTGGTATTTAGCGTTTTTCGTAATTTTTCATCAACGTTAAATCCTAGTTTTTTTAAGATTGTCTTTGTTAATTCTTCAAATTTTACACCAATTTCACTTTCTTTAATACTAATTCCGTTTTCTTTTAATTCATTATATTTTCTATATCCAATATTTTCGAAATTTTCTAAATATAAATTTTCTGAGTCTTTATAATTATCCAAAATTTTCAAGATTTTATCACCTCTGTTCTTTATATTCCTTTCTATGCAGAAATCTAATATTTCTTTTTCCGAAATTAAATCTAAAATATCTCTCGGCTTTATATTGTAATTAATTAAATAATCACTTTTCAAAATGAACTCATCTTGTAATTCAAATGCTTCTTTAATTTGTTTATTTAGTTTCGGAAGGGTTTCGTTAAGGTCAATTAACATTTTTTCATAGCCATCAATTGAAATTCCTACTTTTTCATCTGTTTCTCTATTATCAAAATATGTAATTAGATTATCAATTTTATCTTGTAATGTTACACCCTTTAATGATGTTTTTATATTTAATCTTTTCACCCAAAACTCATTTACGAAGTTTTTCTTTTCAGTGATTTTTGCCCCTTCTTTATAAACTTCAGATGTTAATATTGATGTGAGGGTAATTCCATCTTTTAATATTTCTTTTGCTTTGTCATCGTTACTTAATTTTCTATCTATATTATGTCTTTTTGCAATCAAGTTTATCTCTTGGGCTTTTAAAACCCGTAGCATTCTTCTTAAATATTTATCTGCTATTTCTTTTCCTCTAAATTTACGTAGGATTCTTACAATTTCATCTGCAACAAAAATGGTGTTATGCTTTTTAGAATAGAAAACTACACCGATATTTTTTAAATTATTTATGATTGTATCTATATCTAATTGTTTCACAGGAACAATCATATAGTTTATCAATTTATTTTCTTCTTGTGATAATTCTAACTTTTTGGCAAGAGTTAGTAGAATTGAAAGTTCATCATCGGTAATCTTCGGCTCCCTATTATTTGAAATATCGTTCTGATATGCCGTTTTTACACATGACTGATAAATTAAATAATCCCTTTTTCTTTCGGGAGATAAGTCTGATTTGTCATTACTAATGGATATTTTAAGTTCTTTAATTTTTTTCTTAAGATTCTTTAATTCTGACTCATATAGCCTCGAAAACCAATCTTGTTTCATGATGTTGTTTCCATCCCTAGTTATGATGTCAACAAGTATATCTAATTGCGATGATGTGTCTACGAACTCAGATTTAATATTTTCTGTAAATTCTTCTTCAATTAGGCTAAATATTGTTGCAATATTTTGGCTGTCGACTGATTTTAAACCTTTATCAGAAACACTTAATATTTTTTCTATTTTTTTCGAATTATTAGGTGATTTAGAAATAATATTATCAATTATTTTTATAAATGAATTCTTTTCTAACGAACCTAAACTGTCTAAAATCTTCTCTAGTTTCATATGATTATTTTTCTTAGCCTTGTTAGTAACGTTCAGTCGTTTGGGCGAGTATCTCGGCTATTATTTTTATATATTGTTGTGTACTGGTCATATTTTTTTATTCAAAAGAATTAATCAATATTTATATTTTAATTTGTGGAATATATTTATTTAGTAGACTTATTAATTGTTCTTTAATTATTGGTTTTGAAATATAATCGTCACAACCTGAATCTTTTGCTTTGCTTTTGTCTTCAGGCAGGGCATGAGCCGTTTGTGCGATGATGGGTAAGTTAGGTTTTATTTGTTTTATTTGCATAGTGGCATCATAACCATCAAGTATTGGCATTTTAATATCCATCAGCACTAAATCAATATCACTATTTATTTTACATAAATCGACTGCATCTTTTCCATTTTTAACATGCAGGATATTAATATTATAGGATCCTAAAAGTGTTTCTAAAAGAGAGAAATTACTTTCATTATCTTCCGCAATTAAAATGCATATTTCTGACTTGTTTATTACTATTTTATTTATAATTTTTGTATTCTTTGTTTCAGGTTTCTCCTGGTTTTCAATTAAAGATGGTAGTTTGAAATAAAAACATGAGCCTTTTTCAGGTTCTGACTCGAGCCAAATTTCACCATTCATTAGCTCAACGATATTTTTTACAATCGCCAATCCTAATCCGGTTCCCTGAGTGAATTTATCAAGTTTGTTAAATCTTTCGAAAATTTGATTTTGCTTATCAAGTGGAATCCCGATTCCTGTGTCACTCACAAAACACTTGATTTCAGATTTGTCAATTATTTCATAACCAAAAGTGATATTCCCTTTGTGAGTAAATTTGATTGCATTGGAAATGAGGTTTGATAAGATTTGATTTATTCGTAATTCATCAGAAGAAATATAAATTGAATCAATAGATTTTTTGACGATCAATTCAACATTAGCAGGGCATTTTGATTTAAACATTAAAAATAGCTTATTAATGAGCTCATTCATGCTGAATGTTTTATTTTCAATATATAAAATTCCAGCTTCGACTTTTGAAAAGTCTAATAAATCGTTTACTAATTGCAATAGTAAATCATTTTGATTATAGATAGTATCTGATAAATCTTTAAATTTTAGATCCTCAGATTCCTCTGCAATGATATTAGAGAATCCAACAATCGCATTTAAAGGTGTTCTGATTTCATGACTCATCGAAGCCAGAAATGCTGATTTTAAGCGATCAGATTCTTCGGCTTTTTCTTTTGCTAATTCTAAATCAGCTAATATCTTTTTCTTTTCAGTTATATCTTCTTTAATTCCAACATAATTTGTGATTCTATCACTTTCATCCTTTATTGGGGAAATACTAACTCTCTCCCAAAAAAGTTCTCCGTTTTTCTTTTTATTTAAAAACTCTCCTTGCCAAATATCACCATTGGATATTACATTCCACATTCTTTGATAGAATTTGGTACTATGTTTTCCGGATTTCATAAAACCAGGCTTTTCCCCCATTACTTCTTGAAGGCTATATCCTGTTATAGAAGTAAAGATTGGATTTACATATTCTATATAACCTTCCTTGTCTGTAATTAAAATACTTTCCGGGCTTTGTTCAACGGCTTTTGCTAATTTATTTGCTTTTTCTTCTGCTTTTTTACGCTCTGTTATATCTGTGATTGTGCCATGTACTACCATCTTATCATTCTCTTTTCTAATCACAGCACATGACATTAAAGTTTCAAATAAAGTCCCATCTTGTTTGCGAAATGTAACTGGCATATTTGTGACAAAACCTTTGTCTACAATCTTTTGAATGATTGCAGATTCGTCAACATTATTTCCATAAACATTTCTAGCATTTATGTTTAGTAATTCCTTTTTGCTCTTGAACCCGAATAGTCTAATTAAACCGTCGTTGCAATCTAAGATATCTCCATCTATACTGATTACAAACGCCCCATCTCTTGCTGTTTCAAAGAAAGAGCGGTATTTCTTTTCATTCACTTTTAAGTTTTTTTCGGCTAATTCACGATTTTTGATTTCATTTTCGAGCTCAATATTTCGTTCAATTAGCTGTCTGTTTTGCAATGAAGCAGCTAAGTAGTTTCTAATAAAGGAAGGTAAAGACATGCCTATCTTGCTTAATCCGTGTACCCACCAATCAGACAATACATTAAACCGTAGAAGTGTTGTTGGATCCCCAAATCCACAAAAAGGAGTGTATACCTGCCCTTGAAGCTCGTATTTACCGGGTAATAATGAATTGTATTTAATTTCTGAAATTTGTTGTAGTTCTGACCAGTTTTTGTCAAAACCAATCAACTTAAATCGGTATTTAATATTCTCTTCTGCAATAAACCATGCACTAAAAACAGGTGTTTTTAGAGACCATTTTCCAATCTTTAATTGAAAAGTATTTCCTTTTTGAACAGGAGTTGTATTTTCCCAAATAGTAGTCTCAGCCTTTATTTCAGGAGGAGTAATACTCGACAATAGCTGTTTTAGATTTAAAATATAAAGACCTGCATTCAACCCACAATAAATTCGTTCTTCTGATTCCACAAATAGTGATCTGCTGGTAGTAAATTGCCATCCTGATTTATCCAATAATAGATTTACCCTTGCAATTAAAGAGTTTGAGATAATATTGATAACCAAAAGACCATTATTTGAGCCGATTATGACCCTATTGTCATCAAGCCATGCTGCACTCCATCCAGCTATGGGATATTCTTCAAGTATTAAACGTTCTTTACCATTCTTTTCCAATACAATAACTCGTTCTTCCTGAAGGATAAGAACCCTTCCGCTTTGGTGTGGAACAGCGGTATAAGTATTTGCTTCGGGGGATAATAAATTGCTCTTTAGTTGAACAAATCCATTTTTGGTTTCCTGCCAAAGTCCACGCCCGAGAGTCGCCACCCATAAGTGCTCATTAATATCAATACTAATTGAATACACATAACCTAAATTCGAGTTGTCAGAGCCCTTAATTTCTTCATAATTACCATCACGAATAAGTGTAAGCCCTTTTATCGTTCCAACATAAATATCATCGCCACGAGCCAAAACACATCGTGCAGGACTTTTTAATATCTTATCATCCCCACCAATCTGATTTATTTCTCCTCCTTTCATAAAGAAAAGTCCTTGTTGCGCTGCCAGCCATATAGCGGAACTATCTTTGGGGTCCTGACAGCTATCCCAAATTATCATTTTAGATAATTTTGGTAAGACCTTATGTTTTATTGACTGAACAGATTCAGTATTTGGAATAGTGGAAAAAAAAGTTTCTCCACCAATATATAAACTGTTATTATTGGATTCTTTAATTGAAAAAACTGCACTGCCAATATTGAAATTTATTTTGGAGAAGAATTTACGAAAAAAGCTTATTTTCTTTACTCCTTCAGAATTTAGTGCAACCCAAATATTATCAACGGTATCAATGAATATATCATTAATCTGACTATTGAAAGTTGTCGATTCAATAAGTTTTATTCCTTCTAAAGTTTCTTGATATAAAAATAAATTATTACCAGCACCTATCCACCATTCAGAGTCTGAAACAGATATAGCTGTGACATTTAGCTCTTGTTCATTGGGATTAATGTGTTCAAGTATAGTTCCTGAATGATCGATAACAAACAAGCCATTATTTGTACCAACAAGCAGCCGATTTTTAGAAACTTTTTTAAGGCAAAAAAGGCTAAAATCCTTGAAAAAATTATCTTTATCTAGGTGTATTATTGTTTCTCCATCACATTTAATTAATCCTTCTGCTGAAGTTGCTATTACCGTATTATTATCAAGTAATATAATATTTTTGACAAACCCAAGCTCAGCATTCATCGAAACAATCAATCTGTTTCCATTAATGTCAATTTTCAGTAAACCAGTTGAAGTTCCAACCCATATTGTGTTTTCACATCCTATGATTTTTTGTGCCAGACCATAAGTCCATTCTTTCTCTAAAATAAAATTGGTAGGCGAACCATCAGTATTAATACTTTCTAAACCTAAGTCAGTTCCTAGCCATACAATATCATCTAGTATTTCAATGGTTCGTAAACCCTGACACTTTATCCCGCTCTGTTTATCAAATACTCTGATTTTATTGCCATTGTACATTGATAGGCCAGTAGGGCCAGCAAACCAAATTCTATTAGTTAAATCTTGTGAAATTGCATGAACCTGATCACTGGGTAATCCATGATTGGTATTTAACGAAATTATTTTCAAAAATGAACTCATCATTTATAAGATTTTAGTTAAAAATAGTCATGTTTAATGCATTTTCAAAGATATTTTATCGTTTGGCTAGTACACAACTTGTAAATAAACACCCAACGCTATTGTTTATTGCAAACAGTTAAAAGGCAGATTATTTATAGTTTAGTGGTGATTAAATATTATGTATTGGAAATTATTTCTAGTTTTTCGTCTTTAAATTTAGTAAACATATCCGAATTGTTAGTCATGTTAATTATCTCTAGTAGGCCTCCAAATATATAAATTAAATAGATATGTTTTGAATTTTTGTTGAATATATTGTGGGATTGAGGTTCCTGGCTGAGTTGCTCTTCTGCAAGCGGGGAGGTTGAGGTGGGATAGATATGACAGCGTAGTATGGAAACTACCCTGAGGTGGGGATTGGTTTTGCTGAGAGGAGGCGGTAGTAAGCATCTTATTGAAGCCATAAAAAATGTGACCAACAAGCAAAGCATAAGTATTTCTGAACTACCATATGATTCAAAAATGGTAATAGAAACCGATTACTCGCAAAGCTATGTTGACGAAGCAAAATTAGCCCCCAAGTTAGAATATGAAGTGGATATGAGAAAAGAATTCGGATTTAAGGCAGCAGAATATACACAGGCATATTTTGATTTAACAGGAAGAGAACTAAAGACAATTATGAATAATCCTAAAATTGTAATTCTCATGATAAAAATATTAGGTAATGTTTTTAGATAATTTGAATGGTACTGAACTAGTTATTTTTAAATAAATGGATCTTAAATGAGAAAATTAAGTTTGGGACTTTACTTTTAAGCTTATATTAGTTATATTTGTAGCTGCCTAAAACGCTTAAAATGAAAAATATCTGTTTTATTTTGTTAGTTATTACATTGATTTTATTTTCATGTTCAAAGGTAAACAATGATAAGCCAGAACCTGATGGAACTGTACAATATGTTAATATTGGAACAGATCAAATTGCATATAGTACATATGGAGATGGGTTTCCATTATTAATGTGTATGGGTTATAGTGGTGCCATGGATATGTGGTTACCAGAAGTGATAAACAGATTCTCTGAACATTATAAAGTAATTGTTTTTGACTATCCCGGTATTGGGTATTCAAGTACACAGGATACATCTCAAACCATTGCAGGTCTTGCTGAAAGTACTTATGAGTTTATGAAGGCAATTAATGTTGACATTACCCATCTAATGGGTTGGTCGATGGGAACAAATGTAGCATTGAAATTGTTAGTGAATCATCCGGAAAGTATTGGTAAGATGGTACTTTATGCAGGTGATTGTGGTGATACTGTTATGATTATGCCCGATGAATGGGTAGTAAAAATTATGACTACCGACACTACTACGGAAGCTTTTCTAAGTATTCTTTTCCCGCCAGATTGGTTAGTTAATCATCCTGACCCTTCGGAATATTTACCCGAGATGGAAGAAACTACTGATTGGGATGTATTAGTCATGCAATGGAAAGCTCTGGAGAATTGGTATAGCCCTGGAGGGGGAGTTGCGGGACAACTGAGCACGATCCAACATGATGTGTTGTTAATTACTGGAGACCAGGACGTTGCTACACCAACAGCAAATTCTTATAAACTAAAGGATTCTATTCCAAATGCGTCGCTAGTGGTCTTGGATAATTGTGGTCATGGAGCAATGTATCAAAAGCCAAAGGAATTTGCCAATCATATTCTTGCGTTTTTAAACAACTAATTGAATTATCCATCGAATAATAAATATCAAATGTTTCAATTTTTTTTAACGACAAGCTTTAAATGATCCATCAACCTGGCTGTATGCTCCGGTATTGGTGGCACAAGTTGGAGCGGTTTATCCAAGAAATAAAAGTATTCGCCTTTTTATTTTAAAAAATAATAACATATATATTACATTGGTGCTCCACCTCAAACAAGGCAAAGTACTATTTTACGGAGATAATGCTTTGTAGGGGTTGTTACAGTATTATTTTGATATTCTAGTGACTAGTTCATCATACACAATAAGCAAAGATATTATATCTATCATCATCGGGAAAAGTTCGTGAGAAAGTGGAAAAGCCTTAATCGATGAAGTCTTGAATATGGACAGGCATATGTGAGGAGTAAATCAATAATGGGTGGCTGGGCTATTGCGTAAAGCCCTATTCTTGGCTCTACGATTAAATTGGAACGCTTGAATAAAAAAGGATATGTTGCTTCGCTTGATATTTATAAAAAGACACTATCCACAACTTAACTAACCGCTGTATACGAGAATTGTATGTACAGTAGTGTGAAAGGCGCACTCTGTCAGTTGATTCTGGCGGAGCCGTCTACTCATTATACACATTTATAATTATTGTCACAAATAAAAAAGCCTATCAATTATGACAGGCTTTTCCATAGAAATATGTTTAAAGTAATTGATTAAACTACTTTAACATTTATTGCATTCAAGCCTTTTGGACCTTCTTCTACATCGTAGCTTACTTTGTCCCCATCCTTGATTTCATCAATTAGTCCATTTAGATGTACAAATACATCTTTGTCACCTTCTTCTGGAGCTATGAATCCAAATCCCTTAGAATTACTGAAAAATTTTACTGTTCCGTTACTCATGCTATATAGTTATAAATTAAATGCAAATGTAAGGTTTTATTACAAGTCTGACTAACATTTACGCAAGAATATAGTTGTCATGTGGTTACAATTATTATTTTTCTATTAATTGACATTCATTAAAGGCTTTTATATAATATCGCTTTATACTGTGTTTTATTTTTTTACAGATATGTCCATTGGTATATAGAACTCACGAGATGCAGACTATATATTGCTTTAGTAACAGAGGTTCTCCCGAAGATATTCAGTCACTTCTACAAACTCTTAAAAACAATAAATCAGACTAATGTTTACGGGCAATTGGGGAAATTATACTCAATTGTTAAATAGATTGAAAAGGATCTTTTTAAACAAACAATCCAAACCAATCATTCCCCATAACACAACTTTCATTCATCGGTTCCGTCAACACTTTATTCATACTTTGGGCTCGCCCAGTCAGAATACTTAATTGTTATGCCCTGTTTATTTTTTTATCTTTTTTCCCCATTAATTGATTCTGATATTTTTTTCATTTCCTGATTCTCAATAATCAAGAAAGCTTAAAATAATGAGTTCTGACTAATGAGGTACTATTCTTAATTCAAACTATCAATTTTGTCCTGAGATAAAAATTCGTAGTCAAGTCAATGTTTTTACATAAAATATTGAGAAGCAGCAATAATCACTATTATAGCAATTAATCCTAAATATGCATAAACATGACCGAAATTTAAAGTCCACCCAAGTGATGGGTTAATTTTAGGAACTATTAATCTTGGGTCTTTACGGTTAACATAAAAAATACCCTTCCAATTATCAGGATTCTTACTCATTAAATTATAATTTTCACTTTTATCTTTCATTTTCATGGTTTTTAATTTTATAATTAATGGTCAATATTTTCTCATGTTGTCTTAAATGTCACGTCCTAAGGGTTAACCAAATATAAACAAATTAGCTAAGACCTTCGCTCTGTTTTTCGTGCCAATCAAACCATCAAGCACAAAGCTTAAAATAAGGCGATTTAACACATTCTAATAGCGGATGAAATTACTACTTTGAACAAATAAATCCACTACATGTCCTCTAAATAGCTGTAACGGGTATTGCAATACGTTTTATCTTCATGAATAATACCCAAATTGTTGTTGGGCTGCAACCTCACTTACTTCATTTTATATTTCGCAGTAAACCAAATGCTTCATACAAATCCAAACTGGGAAAATTATCAAATGGGTCGAAAAATCTATCCTTTTTGGTACTTTTGAGCCGAAATTAAATACGCATAAATAATGGGAAATAAATTAGTCAAAAAAGAGATCGACGTTTTAGATTATTTTAATGAAATCATTAAGGGAATCAAAACGGGTGTTTTGTTAACAACCAAACACAATAACAAAGTTAATACCATGACAATTTCATGGGGACAGGTAGGCATTGAATGGAACAAACTCATATTTACCACGTATGTAAGAACAGGAAGATATACACATAAGATGTTATTGGAAAGCGGGGTTTTCACAATAAATATTGGATCACGCCAAAAAGTTGGAAAAATACTTAACTTCTGTGGATCGAAAAGCGGAAAGTCAGTAGACAAGGTTAGTGCATTGGGATTAACGGTGGTTAAGGGAAACAACATTGATGTCGTAGGCTTTAAAGAGTTACCCCTAACCCTTGAGTGCAAAGTGATTTACCGACAATTACAAGATGAAAATTCAATTTCCAAAAGTATAAAGAGTCGGTTTTACCCACATGAAGTCCCAAGTGATTACAGCGGATCGAATAAAGATTACCATACCATGTTTTATGGTGAAATTGTAGGTGCTTATTTGATTGAGGAATCAGATGAGTAGAAACCTCCAACACGGCTAACTAGAGTACAAAACACTTAGCGCCACGAATATACTAAATTTTTGACCACAAGTCAAGTACGGAGAGTTCTAATTATATTTCAGGTCCACTTATCCTTATTCCTATAAGCTCGATGGACACATTGGAAGCTCAGCTCACGACAGATCATGGAATGGAGAATGAGCGGTTATGGGGTATAGCAGCATACGCATGGAGTCGCACTCGAATGGGTGTTTGGGCTGTAGTACAGAGTCCAATTTGTGGCACTACAATTACTTTAAAAAGGTTGATGCAAAAGGGCTATGTGCCAATGCTTGATATTTACAAACGTATCTCCCCACAACTTAATGAGCCGCTGTATACGAGAATCGTACGTACAGTTGTGTGAGAGGCGCACTCTGTCAGTTGATTCTGGCGGAGCCGTATCGATTGTGTGGCGTATTTTATTGTCCAATACTCGGTCTCATTCCGTTAATTAACTCAATCAAAGTCGTGTCTGTTAAACTTGTTTGATATATTTTTCTTGGTTCATTTATATTTTCAAATCCTGAAAAATAAATTCTGTCTTGCCTATCTATCCACAAGTCTGTTGTGCAAAGTCCTTTTTTAGAAATCCGTTTTGTGGATTTTGTATTAAAATCATAGCTGAATATTGCACTTGAAGGTTCATTTAATCCTTCGATAAACTCGTCTATTCCGCCAGCAAAAATCATTTGTTTATTGTCAGAAGTCAAACAGAATCGTGTTGAACTTGAAAAATAGAATTTGTCGCCAAATAGTTGTGATAAATCATACTTTTCTATCAATTTTCCGCTTGTGTCAAATTTGTATAAAACATCCAGATTATATGCAAAAATATATTTTCCATCTTGGCTCCAAGTTGGTGCATGTAATCCAATGTCTGAATCAGTTGAAATAATTTTAAATTCGGAATGATTGGGTTTAATTAATCCAATTTGCCAATCATTGTTCATGATACAAAATGCCAAATATTCACCTGTTGGAGACCATATCGCTCCGTAATGGTTTTTGTCATTGATTTCTAAATCCTTTATTGTTGAATTTTCTGTATTAATCAATCTAATAATCCTTGAATAGTCTTTTCCTGTCGAAGATGATTGTGTGTATGCAATCCATTTACCGTCTGGTGAAATACAAGGGTCGAATCCTTCTATTAGATTTTTAGTCTTTCCAGTTGCAAAATCATGATAGCTTATGAATTCATTGTTTTGAAAAGCAAGTTTTCGATTGTCAATTTTTACTTTCTCCTTTGAATTATCTTTCTGGTTATTTGATTTCTTATCCGTTCCAGTATTGCATGAATTAATAAGAATCAAAAGTCCAATCAATAATGTTATTTGTTTCATGTTAAGTCTGTTTTATATGCTATACAACGTTTTGAATATGGTGCGTGCCGCACTTTATTCAATAATTTTCTTTGGTTTTAGTATTTTCAAATTTACTATTTCTTTTCTAAGTGTTACTAACTGCGGCATGCACTATATTTTGTTGTAGCCAGTTATTATAATATTTCTTTGTCCTTAATCCATTTATCAATAACAATGGGTAATGTTGTTTCTGGTGATTGAAAATCATATTCATGATATAATTTTCCTATTAAGTCAGTTTGAAGCGAAGTTAATGTTAGATCTTTTAGGAACAATATAGGTTTGTTCATTGCCATCATGTAGCCAATTTCCAGTGAGACGTTTGGGTTAAAATAGTTGGTGTTAATTCTTTCAAAAAGTGCAACCCCAAATGAACAGCCATGCATATATGTTTTTATATTTTCTAATAAATCGTCTGCATACCATTTATCATCAGCCCTAAGTAGTTTTATACCTCTCTGATCAAATTTTTCTTTGATAATATTTATTAATCCCATTTGTAATTTTGAGTCCTCAAATTTCATCATAAGAAATCCACACTTTATTGAAGGAGGATTATCTTTCCTAAATCTTTTTAATGGTTGTTTTAATTCTTCACCGAAATTAGAATCAATTGAAACATTTAAATTTTCTAATTCTTCTGGGTAAATTGAAATTTTTAACCATGTTTCTTCCAATGTTATTTCATCAGTAATATCATCCGTTTCCGTTCTTACATAATAATCAGGTTCAATTGTAATTGTACCTTTTAAATATTTTGTTTGTCTAAAGCATTTAAAAGTATGTTTAAACTCCTTAAGATCAAAGATCCATTCTCCTGTTAGATTTTTTAATGGTCTTAAATAAGATATGTTGTTTTTGTTCAGAATTCTATTGAATCTTCTTAAAATCTCATGTTTACTTAAGTCTTCCTCTTCTTTGTAGAAAATGAAAACTGGGCTTTCAGGTGGAATTCCTTTGTGAGTCGGTGCCTGAATATCGAGAATCCCAACAAAATTAACAAAGTGAAATGTAAACATATTTACTGGTTTTTTAATTGGCTACAACTTGTTAATAAACATTATAAACTATTGTTTATTGCAAATAGTTAAAAGGCAGATTATTAATTGTATAGTCTTGATTAAATATTTACAACCGCATAATTATTATGTATTGGTAATCATATATAGTTTTTCGTCGTTGAATTTAGTAAGCATCTCAGAATTGCCAGTTATGTTAATTATCTCAATCTGACCCTCAAATATAGAAATTAAATAGATGTGTTTTGAATTATTGTTGAAAATATTGTGGGATTAAGGTTGAGATTTAGGTTGAGATTCCTACATGCTTTGCTCTTCGGCAGGCAGGGAGGTTTAGGTTACTGATATGTTACGCAACGGCATGGAAGGAAGTTAAGGAATTTAATATTAATTTTTGAAATAGGTTCCTTACAGGTATTTTTCAGACTACAATATTTGATGTATTTTGTAGGGATAAAATGAAAAAACCGCTATGATTGAACATCTTAGCGGTTTTTATTGCTGATTGTCAGCACTTTAGTAGTCCGTACGGGATTATCAGATAGGTATTCTTACATATAATGTAGTAATCACATGTTCTCTAATAGTACTAATAATTAGTGAATTAACAATATTATGTTATTTTAGGTTTTATCTTGTTATTCTAAATAATTGTTGTAAATCAAAATTGCAGTATGAAATTTAACGTTAAAATTGCACCCGAAAGACGAAAAGATAAAGAAGGAGCTATTATTGGCAAAAACGTGCCAATTTTTATTGACATACGCTTTGCTGGTAACAGGCTTGCTTATTTTACAGGGTATAGAATAGACACTGACAATTTTGACACTGATATAGAAGGAGAAGAAACACCACAGGCTATAGGTGATGGTACAGAGGGCGGAAAAATTGTAAAATCTAAAGTTATCAACAAGAGGTTAAAAGGGATTAATACAAGGGTGAATACTTACTTTGAGGATAATCCAAGGGAGGTGTCAAAAAAAGACTTGAAGAAAGTATTAGATATTTTTTGTGGAAAACACATAAATGAAGTAAACATAGACGATGATAATAGTTTTTTTGCAATGTTCACAAAATACATCGAAAATGAAGTCTCGGTAAAAAGCAAGAGAAATGTAAAAACAGTTTTCAATAACTGGCAGCAGTATGAGTTAAAACGAAAAGTTAAATTGACTTTTGAATATGTCACAGTTGATGTACTACGAGATTTTCAAAAGTATCTGAAAAATGAAAGTATAAAGCCATCAGGTAGGAACTCAAAAAAGATGGTTAAAGCTCCTAAGGGTGCTAACACAATTCATAGGTTCATGAAGACTACACGTGCCTTTTGGAATTATGCAAGAAAAGAGTTAAAAAGGAAAGATATAATAATAGGATATCCATTTAATGATGGTTATAAATTACCGGGTGAAGTATATGGAAAACCTATTTACATATGCATTGAGGAACGTAATAAACTCTTTTATGCTGAACTTAAAACTGAACGATTGAAACATGTTAGAGATATTTTTGTGTTTCAATGTTTTATTGGAGCACGTGTTGCCGACCTTAATAAATTGACTAAATCAAATATTCAAGATGGTATCCTATCGTATATACCCCGAAAAACAAAAGATGGGAAGCCTGTTACTGTAAATATACCGTTACATTCTATGGCCATTGAAATTCTTAGCAGGTATGAATTACCAAACCACAGCATTTTACCATTTATCAGTAATCAACGATACAATGAATATATAAGAGAGCTGTTTGAGGAAGCTAAATTAACTCGAATTGTAACTAGACTTAATCCAAGAACAAAAGAGGAGGAGCATGTTCGGTTGTGCGATATTGCAAGCTCGCACATGGCTAGACGTGCCTTTGTTGGCAATTTATATGGTAAAGTAGATAACGGCATAATAAGCAGTATGAGTGGTCATGCCCCTGGAAGTAAAGCATTCACTCGATATTATAACGTAAGCAACGATTTACAAAAAGATGCAATTAATAAGCTTTAATATGGAAAAATCAAAATTTAGAGAAATGTTTGTAGTAGATCCAGAGGTAGCTAATTTTAAGAAAGGTGACCGCCTTGGTTGTGAATCGATAATGCCGAAACTTCATCCATACAATATTAATAACATGCAAAGAGATGAAAATGGTGTAATATATGATATGGAAGATTCTTACTATATTTCAGAGGTGGAAATTCAGATTTTTGAAAAATTAAAGCCTTCAGAGATTTCAGCTTTTTTAAGCTATCATTTCAAGTATTCTAAAAAAAAGGATAGATTAATAAGCTTCATAAAATATGATATTTGGGAAAGATTCAATGAATATATCCCCATTCCCGCACACCGTGAGTCTGCAATTAAGGATTGGTTAGAAAAGATTATTGATAAGAGAAAGTCTGATACGCAAAGTTTCTATAAAACCATAAAGAATATGTTCCCTACAATATTGGAAGCTGATATTATTACTTTATTAGAAAATCTTGATGGATCTAGTAAATATTTGAGCTTGATATATGTCGGAACAAGGGAAAGTTTCTATAAGGATATTGGCAAACTTAGGTCAGTAGGATACAAACGTCAAATACTTGCACATGTATTTACATCTTTTTGTGAAATAGAAAATATTAATGGGTCTAAATCTGAGAGAATGGATGAAAACGCTCTCTATAAGAAAATAATTATAAAATAGGGATAAAATAGGTTTTTTTTTAATTGTGTTAATTGTAACACCTTGAATTACAAGATAGTAAATCAAGGTGTTTTTTTTATTTTCCAAAAAATCCCCAAAAATCCCCTCGTTACTTGCTTTCCATACCAAAAATAATTTATAATGGAAAAAGTAACACTAACACCCTACACCGAAGCAGAATTAAAAAACCTGATTTACGGTATGGTTAAAATGGCTTTATCGACTCATGGCCCACAACAAATTGACACTCAGGACCCTTTCATTAAGGGTATTCATGAACTAGCTAAGTTTCTAAAAGTTAGCCCTGCACGGGCTCAAAAACTAAAAAACGAAAATGCATTCCCCTACTGGCAAGATGGGCGCACATTACTATTCGATCGTGCAAAGGTTATTCAGACAATGATGAGTAAAAATTTAAAATAGGTAGCTATGAAAGGGGACAACGGAAATACATTTTTAACAAAGGATCAGCATAAAGCATTAAATATGGTACAAAAATCTCCTATTCCTATCAAATTAGGATCTAATCAATATGTTATCGGGATATATAGATATTTAGTTAAAAGGGAATCAGTAGCTATTGAGGGGATTTATAGGGAGGGATTAATCGAATTAATTAACAGTTTAGGTTATTTCAAAAGATATCAGCCAGACAATTCCTATCAATATATCTATGAAGAAAATAATATTATTGAAATAGTCAGCATTGCACAGATTAGAGATGCTGTTAATGAAATAGTTCAACAATCTAAAGAAATTAAATTTGAGTATAAAGGATTAGTTTTTGAAGCAACAGCAAATATGCAGAAGGATATATTTTTAAGAAATAGTCCTTCAATCTTCAATGATTCTATTTTAGGACATTTGTCTAACCATTCTGCTCCTATCCTGCACGATACTGAAACAGAGGCATTTTTTGCTTTTAAAAATTGTATCTATAAAGTTACCCAAAACGGAATTGAGAAACAGGAATATTCTTCTTTACATAATGTATGCGTATGGAAAGATCATTTAATAAAAAGGTCATGCGATTATGTGAGTGACTTTTATGATGCACAATTTGCTGAATTTGTTTCCAATGTCTCAAATAGTGAACATGATAGGATCAGTGCTTTTTTTTCCGCAATTGGCTATTTATTACATAATTATAGCAATCCTACCACCTCACGTGCAGTAATTGCATATGATGAACAATTGACAGGTAAAAATGAACCATCAGGAGGATCAGGCAAAGGATTATTCAACCAAGGAATAAATCAATTGCGCAACGTTACCACAATTGATGGAAAAAAAATTAACGATAAGAACCAATTTTCATACCAATTGGTGACTCAATTAACACAAGTAATTTCGTTTGATGATGTCCGGCATGACTACGATTTTTTAACTCTTAACAGTAATTTAACAACTGGATGGCAAATTGAGCAAAAAAATAAACCATCTTTCAGATTTGAGCCATACGATAATCCGAAAACTTACATCACAAGTAATGTAATCTTAAAGGCAGAGGGTACTACAGCAGCACGCCGACAGTTTATATTAGAGTTTTCACCCTATTATTCAAACTTAGTAAAGCAGAACATTGAGCCAATTATACATGTGCATGGAAATACCTTTTTTTCTGATGAATGGAGTCAAGCTGAATGGAACAAGTTTTTTTCCTTCATGCTACACTGTGTAACACTCTATATCAAAGAAGGCCTTCATTTTTATAAGCTAATATCAGTTAATCAAAACAAATTGTTGCAATTAACATCGGATGACTTTTGCGATTGGATTACAAACAAAGATATTGAGCAAGATATTGAATTTAACTTGACTTCATGGTTTGCTGACTTCAAAGTTCAATATTATGGAATCGATAATGACTTTAAACAGCGCACCTTTACTAACTGGCTAAAAACGTATGCATTAACAAATAACTGGCAATTATCAACAAAAAGATCTAACGGAGAAACTAAAGCAAAATTTATAAAGAAATGAAAAAAAAGCATACAAGTACACAAGAAAACATTACACAGGGGAACCCCTCTAAAAGTTGTACAGTAGGTACTAATATAGAATCTAAAGTCTTGTGTACTTATGAAATGCACCCAAAAGACCTTTTTATTATTTACGTCCGAACTATTCAGTTTATGAAGACTCGGTTAAAGGGAATTGACGACAGTACATCTGTTCATATTTCGCAAAAAGAAATTGAAGATCGATTCTTTATTTATCCACAACATGAACGCAAAGTAGAATTGAAAAAATTAGTTGATGAAGGTATGTTAAAAATTACCCAGGAAATTAGCCCAAAAACAGGACATAAAATGTATATGTATAATGCACTCAGATCAGGAGCGATAGATTTATATATGCTGAAACCAAAGCATAAGAAACTTGATCCACTTTATAAAGTTATGAGGGATCACCTTCAAAGAGTAACCCTTGCACCTGGATCACCATCTACAATTTACTTCGATGTGTTTTTAAACTTTAGGCAGGATTTACCAGAGTTGTTTTACACAGTTGATGATTTCTCAGGACGTATACATACACCTATTACTAACTTTCACAGGACACATCGCCCTAATGTAAGGATTGATGGATGTAAGACTATTGGATTAGATGTTGCCACCATGCAGCCGCTATTACTGGGAAAAATACTAATTGAAAAAATTGGAGTGAATGAGTATTCAAATTGGATCTATTCAGGAAAAGATATTTATATTATGTTACAAACCATAGCAGGGTTAAAAACAAGGGATGAAGCTAAGAAACATTTCTTTGAGTTACTGTTTGCGCCGCCATCTGAGCGTCTTTCACGTCTGTTCGGGGCAAATGATTGGATCAAATGGACCAATACCTACAAACGTCTTGAGTTAAGCCAGAACCCACACAATAAGCAAAAAAGATACTCTAATCTTGCATGGTTACTTCAATCGACTGAAGTATCGATTATGCGTAAAGTATGGCAGAAATTATATGAAGCCGATATAGTGTTTCTATCGGTACATGATGAGGTAATAATAAAAGAAAAAGATCAGCAACAAGCTGAAATTATATTCAATGAAGTTTTAAGTAAGGAATTTAAATACCACAAATTGTTGGTCAAAGGAGTTGACTCTATATTGTTATATTTTCAAAAACTGAATATTAATAGTTTTGGAAATGAAATTATGGTTGATGGTGTACCGCTTCAGTCTTGCATTAAGTTATGGAGGCAAGAATCTGTTAACGGCAACAAAGAAGCATATTTTAAACTTAAAGCTCTGCAAATTGAATTATTTAAAATATAGCCAGAACCACATGAGTTAGGATGTCATCCCCTTTACATTCTTTCATGTGGCTAATGGCTAAAATGACTTAGACAATAAGAAATGTGGATATAAGTGAAATATCAAATTAGTATTAACAATTAAATTTAGAAAAATGAACAAACAAGTTAAAATGCAAGAAGCTTTTGAGTTATCAAAAAAAGGATACTCATATGGACAAATCGCTACAGAAATAGGTGAGCCCAAATCAAATGTAGGTCGATGGATCAAGGCAAAAACAGCCGAAAATGAGACAAGTGAGACGGATGGAACGCCAGTTAGCACTGATATGGGACCTTCTGAGACGTTTTTTTTACAGGACGGGTCAGAATTGGTAGAAGATATCTCTAAAGTGGGTCAAAGCACTTCAAAAGATATGATAATCCCAAAATCTCAGGATAATTCGTCCCAAGTGGAACTGCGAAAAGCAGAGTTGGAGCATGAATATCGTATGGAAAAACTCAAATTCTACCAGCAACAATTTCTGGAGAAGTTAAAAACTCAAACCAGTTCGCAAGAAACGAAAAGATTGCAAGAAGAGTTATTAAAAATAAAAGAGGAATTGGAAACATTACAACGGCTGAACCTGGATAATCAACAAAAAGTGATCTCAAAATTACCTAAGCAAAACATTCTTCCAAAAGAATATTCAACAAGACTTGTAAGTATGTTAAATGACTATTTGATGCTTGAAGGTGAATATAGTTCATTCGAATATATTGAAGCAATTGAAAATGACATTGACGAGTTGATAACAGAAGTAGAAAATTGGGCAAATGAAAATGAAATAGATTTATCCATATCTGCTGAAATGAAAATGCTCAAAAGTTTTAATAAAGATGTTAATCAAACGCTTTCTTGGTTCGAGGACGAACAATCTGATGATCTTAAATTTAACTTTGATAAGAAGTGGCAAACTAAGGTTTACAGTTGGCTGGAAACAATTTAAGCGCTGTAAATTAATCATATAATCTTATGCTGTATTTTTTTAGTATAGCTCTCTCTTATTACTACATTTGCGTAAATAGAATAACCTAACCGAATAATTGAAAACAAAACATGTTTGAACAAGTATTTAAAAATATTGACGATATATTGCACAAAGACGCAGGTTGTGGAAGTGAACTTGATTATGTAGCGCAAAACTGCTGGGGGATGTTGTTCTTGCGTTGAGTTGTGTCGGTAAAAGTACATTGTTGAAGCAGTATGAATGCGAAGCGCTTTAGTTGTCTCATTCCCCCCCCTGTGTCCATAGCATTAAGCGTAAAAGATCGGTAGACGCAAAATAGTACAAAATATACTGCTGGCCGTGTGTGGTTAGCGCTTGAAAAAACGGCAAATTCACTTCTACCTAAATTTATAAGCAATATAAACTGGTATCCCAATAAAACATATCTAATTATTTTATATATTTGAGGACTACAAAATAACTAATTGATCATATTACTAACCAACTTAAATAACTTATAAGTTACAGCAGTTAGAAAGCATCAGGTACGCTTTACATGCCAATATGGAGTTATATAGTTACATTTGACATGTGAGTAATGAAAAAATAAAGGTAATATTAACTTTACAACACCAGTTATAATGCAAATTTAAAAGAACAGAAAATATACATAAATTGCTATTTCAAAAATCACACTAAACACCCTCAAAACAAAAGGTAGGAAATTTGGTCTTGTGCTAATACACAGTATCCTCTTCTTGGTTATATAAATCAGGAAGAGGAAATGAGGGTAATTATTAATTAAAAACACTATAACAATGAAACCCACTAAAATTATTTTGCTAGTAATGCTAGTGAATTTAGGGCTAAACACAATGGCTCAGGTTGCAATTAATACCGATGGCAGCGAGCCTGATGGTTCGGCCATGCTCCATGTAGAATCTGCAAGCAAAGGTATGTTGATACCACAAGTTGCCTTAACGGGCGTAAATGATGCAAGCACTATTACAACACCTGCAACAAGCCTGTGGATTTATAATACGGCTACTGCAACTGGTGTAACGCCCGGGTATTACTACAATTCCGGAACAAGCGGAGCACCTGTTTGGACAAGATTAGCAACAGGTATTATCGACGGCTCCGAAACCAAAGTAACCGCAGGCACAAACGTAACCATAACAGGTGCAGGAACAACAGCAAGCCCATATGTGGTAGGTGTGACAAACGGCACTGCAGTCGGTCAAATTCAATATTGGAATGGCACAGCTTGGGTTGTGGTAGCAGTTACTCCAAACGAAGGTGCTACTTTGCAAATGATTGGCGGAGTGCCAACATGGACAGGTGGAACACCACCCGTTGTTGGCGATGCTTACCAAGGTGGCATAATTGCTTACATTCTGCAATCCGGTGACCCTGGTTATGATGCAAATGTGCAACACGGTTTAATTGCTGCCACAGCCGACCAAAGCACAGGAATACAATGGTATAATGGAAGCTATATAACAACAGGAGCAACAGCCACAGCAATAGGTACAGGTAGTGCAAACACAACTACAATTATTAGCATTCAGGGTGCAACAGCAACAAGTTATGCAGCAGGTTTAGCACGAGCATACAATGGTGGCGGTTATACCGATTGGTATTTACCCAGCAAAGATGAATTAAACAAACTTTACTTAAATAAAGTAGCAATTGGTAGTTTTGCAGGTGAGAACTATTGGAGTTCCAGCGAGCACAGTAGCTACAGCGCATGGCCCCAGAACTTCGCCAGTGGCTACCAGGGCAGCAGCAGTAAGAGCTACGCAGTCGATGTGCGGGCTGTTCGGGCTTTTTAACTATTCAACTATTTAACTATTTAATAATTCCGCGAAGCGGTCGATTTTTTTTGAAATGGTACTATATTACGAATTGCTGGTTTTTAATCCATATTACAATTTGCGGCTAGATTTTTCCCAATCTAAAGTTAATTTTACATGTGGATATAAATATACACTTAGCGAAAAAATTAATTATGAAACCTTGTATTTGAGTATGTTGGTATATCAGACTAAATTGAAAGAAAATGAAATGGAAAAATTACGTTGGGTAACAAAGGCCAAGAAAACATGCGGGCTGACAAGGTAAAATGAACATTAAAACACATTTGTTAAAAAACCATAACACGACCAAAACAAATAAAAGAGCATACCGTGATAAAAATAGTGTAAAACCAAAAAATGTTGTAGATGTGTTGTAGAGATAAAAAAACGCCTGTAATCAATTGGTATACAGGCGTTTTAATTTTTAAAAAGTAGTCCGTACGGGACACTCAATATTTTCTACCAATTATACTGTACTATGTGCTATATAACAAGCACAGAGCCATATTCAGGAAACTAACTTTCTATTTAATCAACCAATTGTTAATAAATAGTTGATATATTTATACCCTCTTTTATACCCTTTTTGTATATTTGTACAATGAAACAGAAAGTGCGATTTATATTAAAAAACCCTGTAGCAATATCGAGTACTGCAATTAATATGATTTTTGCATGGGGCTACAAGGATGAAAAGGGCAACTACAAGCCTTTAAAGTACTCAACCGGTCAGAGTGTAAATCCTAAAAATTGGAATATAAAAGAGCAAAGGGCTGAAGGTTCTTACAGTGCCGGTCTTAATGCTGAATTAGCTTCCATTGAGGCAGAAGCATACAAACTGTATGTTAAGCTGAAAGATGATGGATTAACACCTAGCTTTCTCAAATCAGAACTAGATATAAAACTAGGGCGTGCAAAGCCAGGTGCAATCCCAAAACCTAAAATCAAGAAAACCTTCATACATGACTATGTAGCTAGATATATAGCAGAAATGGAATCAGGAGTACGCCGTACTTTACGAAACCCATTAAAAAGAATTGCACCTGGTACAATCAAAAACATTAAGGCGTTTAAGACCAAACTAATTGATTACGAAGAAACAACAGGTAAAGCATACGTTTTTAATGATATTGATATGAAGTTTTACAAACATTTCATTACTTGGCTTGAGAGCCAGCACACCATCAATAGTGCAGGCAAAACCATAAAGCAGTTAAAAACTATCATGCAGGCTGCCGTGGAAGATGATATACACACAAATATGGCATTTAAAAAAAAGGCATTTATGGTAACAACTGAATTGGTGGACACTATTTATTTAAATGATGACGAAATTGCAACACTATATAAGAAGGAGTTAACTGGTCCTCGTGAGAAAGCCAGAGATTTATTTCTAATTGGCTGCTTCACACTCCAAAGAATATCCGACTGGCATAAGATTAACAAAGACAATATCAAAAAGACACCTAATGATACAAAAATGATAAAGTTCCAGCAACAAAAGACAGGGACAACAGTTTCTATTCCTTTGGTTGATCCATGGTTAATAGCTATACTTGAAAAATACGATTATGAATTACCCTCCATGCCTGATAGTAAACTAAATAAATACATAAAACAAGCATGTGAAGAAGCTGAACTTGATAAAGCAGATCAAGTATCTTCACACACAGCAAGGCGTTCTGGCTGTACAAACTGGTACATGGCTCGCATGTCATCCGAGCAGATAATGAAAGTGTCGGGACATAAAACTATTGCTGAATTTAAGAAATATATCAGGGTGACTGATGAAGAAATAGTAGAAGAGTTAGCAACGCATAAATATTTTAAGAGATGAAATTTAGAGATATAGCAAAAGAAAATTCAAATCATATAGAAGATCAAAGAGTTGTTTTATCATGGGTAAATAAGAATCCGCATAATTTAACTGATGATAAAAAGAAAGAATTTATTCAAAAATGGTTAAAATGCGAAGCCACATTATCTGAATGGGTGTATGCTGTCAATGTTAATGTTAATGAAATTCTACTAAATTCAAATATTAACAAAGAAAAAAAGAAAAAGATAATATCTAGACAAAAACTTCTTTTCGATTGGTATATTGAGTATAGGACATTGTCGATAATGAGACAATTTGATAAAGTTGTTAAGTTAACTCCATTTTATGCTCTTGAATTTGCTAAAAATGAACTAAATAATTTTTCAAACTATATAGATAATGGTATCTCTTTCAACGAATTAAGCCAGATTGAAATAATTTATTACAACATTAATATAAATACACATGAAGTTGTAAATATAATTTCAGCAAAAGGATATAAGGAAACTTTCAATATTCATAACCCACTAGGTGTAAATGAAGTTATTATAATCTTTCGTTATATGCGATATTTAGAGGCTTTTATTATTGATGATGGCAGTATAGAAATTAATGATTCACTACAAACAAGTGAGGTTGATGAATTTCACTTTACTAAGTTATTCCCTGAACTAATTAACTTATCAAAAAATATTATGATAGAGTATGAGTACTTGGTAAGGCAGTATAGAGATGAAATTTCTTTTTTTGTCAATATAAAAAAAGTTGCAGGTAATATACTTGGTATAGATTTTAGAAATTATGCTGTAAAGCTTTTTTTATTAGGGTATGAAAGATTAGTAAAAAAGTTAAAATCAATTCCAAATAATGACAGTATTAGTATTTTATCAAACTTGATTGATGATTTTGAAGAAATGAAGTATATAGTTGAGGATTGTGAAGATTCTATTGGAGAAGATAAACATGATTCTATAGAAACTTACAATTATAAAGCATTCAAAAATGCAATTTTTAAAGGTAATAGAGATGATTTGATTGTTTCTAATTGGGAAGTACGACGATTTACATTATATAGAGCAAGATTACATGCTGATTCATGGTTAGATTCTATTGATATTATGATTCGCAAATTTGATTCTTTTTTAAATAACTTAGAACTCATTCAATTTGCAGAACCAATAAAAAAGATTAACCCAACCCATATTGCAGAAGCAGATAACCAAACTAGAGCCTTTTATATTCATTTCAGAGTGCAAATGGGTAACATTTCATATGATCAAACTGAAAACAATATTAAAGTTATAAAGTATGGTAAATATCTGAATTTTCAAGATAGACGATCTTATCAGGAATATCGAAAAATTATAAATGGCAAAGTTGCGCCTGAACGTATTATTGATTGTTGCAGAGTAATTACACAATTAGAGGATGTTGATCCTGCAATTAAAAGCCAAGCAAAAAAATATTTACCCCGGTAAGACCCCGGAAATGTCTTAAATTCAGCTATTTACTACATCTTTCTATTAGCTAAACCAATTACATGTCATATTTTTGAAAAAAAATCAAAGATATGGATAGTACAATACTTCATCAAGTAAGCCCAGGAGCCCTTAGGGCAATGATTCGCGAAGAAATTAAGGAACATCTCAAACCTAAGGTAGATAAAAAATTCATACCTAAAAATAGTGCAGCCAGACGTTTAAACAAAACCGTCCAAACCTTAGATGCATGGCATCGGGCAGGAATCCTAAAGAAAAAATATATCGGCGGTCGTGTTTTTTACGACGAGCAAGATGTTATTCGTCTCGAGACTATAAATACATAAGATACCTCTATATGTTAATGTTGTTTTTATCAACTTTCAAAATGGTATAAATATGAACAGAAAAAAACAAACCCGCAAGCCGGCAAGCATCACGGGCATCAATCAATACAGCCCCAAAGATACAAAAAGAAAACGTATTATCCAATACGAACTCGTAAGAAAATGGAACAATCCTACTGATGTATTAATGTCAGAAAGGAAATTACCATGAAAACTAATATCCGCAGAACTAACGAAGTAACTCAATTTCAATCCTTCTCAATTGCTTCATGGGATGCTGATATTGAAAAAATGAAGGAAATTGGATTTTCAAACGAAGATGGTGATGAGGATAGTATTACAATTAAGAGGAAAGCTGTAAATGAGTTTTTTAATAGGAAAGAAACTACTCCAAAAGTATTCAGAACTAATAACAGGCGTGTTTTTAACCCATTAACTGGAATGGCTCGAGGTATGCGACCTTTTATAACCTACAAGGGTAAACAATTAATTGAGATAGACACGGCAAACTCTCATCCATTATTATTAGTATATGAACTGAAACGGAAAAACCTTGAAGTCGAAAACGAACTTAAAGAAATAGTTGAAAAGGGAACATTTTACGATCTGTTTAAAAAAAATGGAAAGTCAAGGGATGAAATCAAAAAATCTGTGTTCACATTCTTTTATTCAATCAATATTAATACTGATCATGAAGTCTACAAGATTCTTAATAGCCGTTTTCCTGATTTCATAAAGTCATTGGAACAATTTTCCCGTGGAATCTCGCTGTCAGAGTTACTCCAAAAAATAGAATCAAACATCTGGATTGATATTGTATCTACTGCTGCTATGTTTGCTGGTATAAAACATGCTACCATTCACGATAGCATTGTTTTTGCAGGCAACGAAAATGTCCTGAATAATGTTCTCGACATCATTTATATAGCTTTTGATAACATATCACCGTCTCTTCATGTTAGTACGTTAGATCGAAGAACACTAAAATATAAACGGATTCAATCTAATAAAATGATTCCCTTCATTGGCAAAGCAATAAAATACAAATTGAAGTTTTGGGAATTGAATCGAAAAGGATTCTATAATTTCGACCCAATCAAAATTATTAATTATCTACAATCAATTGGTATTTATAGATATTATACAACTAAGCAAGATTACATGCTTATCCGTATAATCAATCATATTATTGACACCATTGATATTCCTTCTATCAAGCATTTAATGTTACAGTTTGTTGATGAGGTTGGAAATAGTAAAGTCAAACAGTCCCTTGGATACAATATTGTTAAGCTTATTAATGAAAATAGTTTACATTTATTACAGCCTAAGGAAATTGAATTATTCAAAGGCGAACAAGACACAATTTATACCTTTTATAATGATGCTATTGCAAAAGTCAGTGTTGCAAGTATTTTCAAAATAGAATATAGTTCCTTTAATCATTACATATGGAAATCTGCAATATTAAAGCGCAATTTTCCTAACTCTTCTCTTTTGGATAGCAAGCAAGGTGAATTTGAGCAATTCTTTAATAATGTTGTTAAAGATAGCGGTAACAGAATCTATACTCAACAAATATTTGGATATGCTTTACAGAGGTATCGTAAGCTGTCCGATATGAAAGCAATCGTCATAACAGATGATAATATTGATGACCAGGCTAAAGGTGGCACCGGAAAAGGAATACTAATACAGGCACTATCGCAATTTCTCTCATCGGTAAAAGAAAACGGAAAATCTTTCAAACCAGATATAACATTCTCTTATCAAAACATATCACACAACACTCGTTTATTTGTCATTGATGATGTTCATCAAAATTTTGATATTACAAAGATGTTTTCTGTTTTGACTGATGGAGTCCAAATTGAGAAAAAATTTGTACAGCCATATTACTTACCTCCCGATGATCTGCCCGTATTCATCCTTACATCAAATTACGGTTTAAAAGGTTCTGATGATAGCCATGTTAGGCGGAGGTTGGATATTGGTATCGATAAACATTATACTCCTAAATACACTCCTGCACATCAATTCGGGCACGACCTTTTCAGAGATTGGGAAATTAACAACCGTGAATGGGCAAAATTTGACGAATTTATGTTGAATTGCGAACTTATGTTTTTGAAAGACGGCATCGTCGAGTATACTAACCCCAATCTTGCTATTAAACAATTCAAAGCTGATACTCATGAAGATTTTGGAGATTTCGCCGAAAGTTTTGAATTAAATACTGAAATAAATAAATCAGATAACTTGGAAAAACTAAGAAAACTAACTAATAGTCCTTCTCTCTCAAAAACAATGATGACCAAATGGATAATAAATTTTGCCACCCTAAGAAATTATGTATTTGATAATAACAGAAGAAAAGACACTTTTAAACTTACTGTTAAGTAGCCCTGTTACACTTGTACACTTATGTTACGTTTACATTTTTAAAAAGTGTAACACTAAAATGATTGATGTTCAGATATATACACCATTTGTTACACTTGTACGTTTTATTTCATAAATACGCGCAGGAAAAAACAAAATTAATAATCAAGAATATTACATAACTAATATACGCAATAATTAGAAAAAAAAGTGTACAAGCGTAACAATCTTTCTAAAGTGTTGATTACATTGGCTTACCGTGTTACACTTAGTGTTCCGAAAAGTGTTACATGTTACGTTTAAAGTGTAACAAATACTTCCCCAACTTAGATACGGTATTTATTTTCAATTTCTATTCCTCGTTTACCCTAAATTTGTCAACCCAATCTTCCCAACATGAAAAAGCTAACCTTAATCACATTCCTGTTATCCATAACTCTACTATCAGGTTTTACCCCATCAGAGTTCAACTATTTACCTGATAATGTAAATGACCATCAAATTATAGAATACACCCAATTCACATTATCATACAATGAACAGCACGAACAAGCCGACTGGGTAGCTTATGAGCTTACAGGTGAAGAGGTGGCAATGAAACTCCCGCGTTGTAATTGCTTCAAATCTGACACTAATGTGATAACTATAAGTTCATCTACTGGAGATTATAAATTATCAGGTTACGACAAAGGACATCTCTCACCTGCAGCCGATAATAATATGAGTGACACAGCCAACAGAGAATCCTTTCTGATGTCAAACATGAGCCCTCAGTTACCAAAGTTTAACCGGGGTATATGGAAAAGTCTTGAAAGCTGGGTGCGTAAAAAGGCAACTGAACACAAATCGGTATATGTGGTAACTGGTCCTGTTTTTATTAGTAATCTTGGGGCTATTGGAGAAAACAATGTTACAGTTCCAGGTTATTATTATAAAGTTCTTTTAAGAATGAATAATTCAAAAATACGAACAATTGCGTTTTTGATACCGCAGCAATATACAACATCAGATATAAAGGACTATATAGTTACTGTGAATAGAATAGAAACAATTACCGGCATCGACTTTTTCCCTGAACTCGACAACTCAATAGAAAACAAAATAGAATCTCAATCTCAACCAAAAAAATGGGGGTTATAAATATATATGGAAATTAAATATATATGTAATATTTTTCACTACATTTACCAAATCCAAAAAAAACTAAAATAAAGTAACAATCTTTCCGTAAACAACCGGAAACAATAATAAAGCATTCATTACATTTGTAAAACTGCTAAAAAAACCCATAATCAATGAAAACATAATAATTAGAAAAAGTACACAATACAAACCAATTAAGGAGTAATAAATGTACTTTGTAACATTTAAATAATGAAGAAATAAATAATTATGTGAAGTAACAATAGGTTCGATACATTTTTGGCATTTATCTTTTACTACTATTAGTAAATGGATCAAACAAGAAAAGTTAGGGCAAGGAAGGTTTGGCTTGACACATACCGAAAGCTAGTAAATGCTAATCAAACATATTTGATTTTATTATACTCTCTCATTATCATAAATATTTAGTATTTTTGAAAATAGCCTAATTGCCAAAGTTATTTTGAACTCTTATAAAAACATAAAACTATCATTTTGTACTCATAGAGAAAATGAAGTTGTATTGGTTAGTTTTAACTATGACAAGGAGTTTATTAAAATAATCAAGAACATTGGAAAGGCGAAATGGAGTCAAACCAATAAGAGTTGGTATTTTATTAAAACTGATTTTGACTTACCAGCAATTATTAATGCTTTTAAGGGAAAAGCGATTTTAGATACTTCTGCAATTGATAATAAGCAAGACAATCAATTAACAAAGTCTCACATTAAACAAAGAATCAAGATACCAAGTTCTTATTATGATATGCTTGATCAAAAGAGGTATAGCGATAGCACAAAGGCGACATATACTAACTACTTTGAGGATTATATTAGATATTTTCATGGAAGAACACTAGATGATATTACAGTAGAAGAAATAAATGGATATATATTGAAGCTGATTAGAAAGCAAAATATGTCAGCTAGCCAACAAAACCAGAGGATTAACTCAATAAAGTTTTACTATGAGAAAGTTTTGGGCAGAGAGAAACTATACGTAAATATAAATAGACCACGTGGAGTTAAATCCCTTCCAAAAGTAATAACTGAGAATGAGGTATCAAAAATGATAGAGGTGGCTTCGTCTTTTAAGAACAAAATTATAATAGCCTTGATTTACTCAGCAGGTTTACGAAGAGCTGAATTATTAAACTTGCGTAAGGAAGATATTATCTTTGATAAAAGAATGATATTTGTTAGAAGTGGTAAAGGTAATAGAGATAGAACAACCGTACTTTCTGAATATGCAATGGAAATATATAGAGTGTATTTGGAGAGATACAAACCAAACTACTGGGTTCTAGAGGGTCCAAATCGAAAAAAGTATTCTGCGACTAGTATTGGAAATATTGTAAAGAAAACAGCTAAAATGGCCAAGGTTTCAATTGAGGTTACCCCTCATATACTACGTCATTCATTTGCTACGCATCTATTGGAACAAGGTGTTGATTTACGTTACATACAAGAATTGTTAGGGCATAATAGTAGTACTACGACAGAGATTTACACACATGTTTCACAAAGATCTCTTGCAAATATAAAAAGTCCACTAGACCGCATTTTGGATAATAACAACCTTATTAATAGCAATATAGAAAAATCTACCTAAATGGGAAATAAAAACATAGTAACTTTACACACAAGTTATGCGTCATG
>Ga0208902_1000147_pt1 | contig 43622 bp, 35 predicted proteins | sample AntAceMetag02UKH_FD_184767 | JGI IMG/M metagenome (GOLD analysis project Ga0208902, IMG submission 184767) | Saline lake microbial communities from Ace Lake, Antarctica - Antarctic Ace Lake Metagenome 02UKH (SPAdes) (version 2) | ecosystem: Environmental > Aquatic > Non-marine Saline and...
CCCAGACCCCTTGGTAGGTATCGAGTTCATCTTCGGCGTGGTGCTCCTTCCGCAAAATGATGGCCCCGAATTTGCAGGCTTCCACACACGCCCCGCACAACGTGCAGGCATCATGATCGATGACCGCCAGGCCGTCCTGCATCTCGATGGCCCCGTAAGGGCATGACCTAACGCAGATCGAACAACCGACGCATTTCTGTTTTATTATTTCAATCGGCATTAAAATTAGGTTAAAAAAACTTCTGTTTTTCCAGAGCGGCGACCAGGCGATCTACCATCTCCGCGGGTTCTCCTTGAAATATCTCTCCCCCCTCGCGAGCGGGCGGAGAAAAGATCTTTACCACCTGGGTGGGAGAACCATCCAGACCGATAAATTGTTCATCAACACTGATATCGGCGGCAGTCCAGGTAATAATCTCCGCTTTCTTCGCTTTCAGCTTCCCTTTCAAAGAAGGGAGACGCGGTTCGTTGATCTCTTTGACCACGGTCAGGAGAATGGGCAGATCCCCTTCTATAATCTCGTAGCCTTCCTCGGTCATCCTCTGAACGCGGATCGTCTCTTCTCCGATCTCCTCGATCTTCTTGACATAGGTAATCTGGGGAATATCCAGCTGGACGGCGATGCCAGGACCGACCTGGGCGGTATCACCGTCGATCGCCTGCTTCCCGCAGATAATAATATTATAATCCCCTTTCTTCTCTATCCCCCGGGCAAGGGTATAGGCAGTCGCCAGGGTATCGGCCCCGGCGAAGGCCCGGTCACAGAGATGAATCGCCTCATCCACCCCCAGCGAAATCGTCTCACGCAGAGCGTCCTCCACCTGGGGCGGCCCCATGCTGATCACGCTGACCGTGCCTCCGTACTTCTCTTTGATCCGGACCCCCTCCTCGATGGCGTAGAGGTCGAAGGGGTTGATGATGCTCTCCACCCCTTCCCGGACCAGGGTATTGGTCTCCGGGTTGATCCGGATCTCGGTAGTGTCAGGGACCTGTTTGATGCAGACGATTATGTTCATGAAAAAAAGTGACTAAAGTGAGCTTCCGCCTTCGCTAGCCTCCTTCGCCAAAGTAGCCTATGGCTACGGCGGCTGAAAAGCTACGGCGGATAAAAAAGTTTACCCGCCGTAGCTATGTAATAGCGAAGGAGGGTGACTAAAGTTTCATTTCTTGCTCGCGCTCTCCCGGATCAACTGGGTGCCGATCACGTCCCGCTGGATCTGATTGGTCCCTTCGTAGATCTGAGTAATCTTGGCGTCGCGCATCATCTTCTCAACCGGATACTCCTTCATATAGCCGTACCCGCCGAAGATCTGAACCGCGTCGGTGGTCACGCTCATGGCTACATCGGAAGCGAACAGTTTGCAGATCGCCGAATCCTTGGATATCCTCTTCGCCCCCGCGTCGACCGTCCGGGCAACGCTGTAGACCAGGGCCCGGGCCGCTTCCACCCGGGTCGCCATGTCAGCCAGCATCCACTGGAGCCCCTGGAAGGTGATAATGGGCCGGCCGAACTGTTTCCTCTGACGGGCATACTCAACCGCCGCGTCCAGCGCCCCCTGGGCAATGCCAAGCGACTGGGACGCTACTCCCGGACGGGACTGATCCAGCGTCTTCATGGCAACGATGAAGCCCATCCCTTCCCGGGAGATCAGGTTTTCCGCGGGAACTTTGCAGTCCTCAAAGATAAGTTCCGCGGTGGAGGAAGCCCGGATGCCCATCTTGTGCTCATCCTTTCCGACGGAGAAACCATCCATTCCTTTCTCAACTATGAAGGCGCTCGCACCCCGGCTTCCTCTGCTCTTATCCGTCATCGCGATAACGGTAACAATATCCGCGACACTTCCGTTGGTGATGAAACACTTGGTTCCGTTGAGAATGTAATAATCACCTTCTTTTCTGGCGGTCGTCCTGGTCGCTCCGGCGTCGCTTCCGGCTTCCGGTTCGGTCAGGGCGAAGGCGGCCAGGGTCTTGCCCGTGGCCAGATCGGGAAGGTACTTCTTCTTCTGCTCGTCATTTCCAAAGAGAAGGACAGGGAAAGCCGCCAGGGCGGTAGCGGCCAGGGAGAGCGACATCCCCCCACAGACCCGGCTCAACTCCTCCACCGCGAGGCATAACTCCAGAACCCCCCCACCCAATCCACCGTACTCTTCCGGAAGGTAGATCCCGAACATATCCGACTGCCGCAGGACTTCGACTATCTCCCAGGGGAACTCCGCTTTCTCATCCATCTCCGCCCGGAGCGGTTCTAATTTCTCCTCCGCGATCTGACGGGCAAGGTCCTGTATCATTACCTGTTCTTCGGTTAAAAAATAGTTCATGGCTCCCCCTTAAAATTTTTCTTCGAATAATATTATTTCTAAATTAACAAACAGCCCCCCGAATGAATCAGTCGGGGGGCCCGGTAAAAAGATACTCAGTCCTACTTACTGAAACGTCGGAAGACCAGGGTGCCGTTATGCCCACCAAAGCCGAACGAGTTGCTAAGAGAGAGATCTAACTCTGTGGGGTCAAAGTTCTTCACCTCCCCGCCGATCTGCGACGCGAACTCGGAAGGATCAAAAGCCGTAATCCGGCCGATCCCGCTTCGGCAGGTAACCAACGAGTCCCAGAACTCAACCGGGTTATTGCCGATCGGTGATATCACTCCCATACCGGTGACAACAACTCTCCGTTCCAACATTCCTTCCTCCTTAAATACGACACTTCCCTATTACACACACCTCTATCCGTCTAAAACCAATGGCGGATAGAGGTGGGTTGCGGATTGATTTATTAGATCTTTTCTTTCTTATTCAGACTTGGCGGTCGCTTCAATATACTTGATAGCGGCGCCGACTGTGGTCAATTTCTCCGCTTCTTCATCAGGAACTTCGATATCGAAGGCCTCTTCCAAGGCCATAACCAATTCTACGGTATCCAGAGAGTCGGCCCCCAGATCGTCAATAAATGACGCCTCTTCGGTAACCTCTTCCGGATTGACGCCCAGCTGCTCCACAATGATATCCTTTACTTTCTGAGTTACGTCCGCCATCTTACTTCCTCCTTTATGGTTTGTACTACTTTATATATACATTCCCCCATCAATAATTAAAACCTGGCCGGTGATGTAGGAAGCGGATGGGGAGGCCAGGAAGACAACCACTCCGGCTACATCTTCCGGGGTCCCCATCCTGCTCAGCGGGATCGCTTTTACCATCTCCTCCTTGATCTGAGGAGGTATCTTGTCCGTCATCTCGGTGGCAATAAAACCGGGGGCGACCGCGTTAACTCGAATTCCCCTCGGTGCCATCTCTTTGGCCAGGGACTTGGTCAGAGCAATCAACCCACCTTTGGAGGCAGCGTAATTGGCCTGCCCCGCGTTTCCCATCAATCCGATAATTGAAGCCACGTTTACAATACAGCCGGAACGCTGCTTCATCATGCTCCGGGCGGTGGCCCGGCTCAGGTTGAAGGCCCCTTTCAGATTAACCGCGAGAACCGAATCCCAGTCTTCTTCACTCATCCTGATCAAGAGAGCGTCACGGGTAATCCCGGCATTATTTACCACTATATCTATGCTTCCCCAGAGGTCAAGAATTTTATTAACCGCTTCCTGAACCTGGGAAAGCAGGGAGATATCGACCGTCCAGGCCAGAGATCTCCGCCCGGCTTTCTCGATCAAAGCCGCGGTTTCCTTCGCGCCCGGCTCATCCATATCCAAGACGGCGATGGCGGCCCCCTCCCCGGCCAGCGCCAGGGCGATGGCCCGGCCGATTCCTCTCGCGCCACCTGTGACAATCGCTTTTTTGCCCTCCAAAAACATGACTCTCCTCCTGATTTCTTTGTTAAACCTAAATTGAGCGATTATTGCAGTTCGCCGCATAGAATCGCTCAATTTAGATTTGAATTAACTCTTTTCTGCCTGGATTACAAGCTTGCCTTTATAGTAACCGCAGTAGGGACAGATTCGATGAGGTTGCCGCGGTTGGTGACAATGAGGACAGGGAACAGTCCGAGGAAGACTGAATTTATGCCCCGCCCGGCGGGATCGCTTTCGAGTTTTACTGATCTTTCTCTTTGGAACAGCCATAAAACCACCTACTCCTCGGTTAAAATTTAATTTTATCCAACTCCGCGAAGGGGGAGACACTTCGTTCAACAGAGCAGTCACAACTCCCCTGGTTCAAATCCTGACCGCAAGACGGGCAGATCCCCCGACATTCCGGTTGACAGAGAGGTTTCACTGAAACGGCGAGAATAATATCCGTCCTGATATCGTCCGTCAAGTCAATTGTCTCCCCGCGATCGGTCACCTCTCTCTGGACCTGAAAATCCTTTATCTCCAGCGGTGCTTCAAATTTCTTAAGGCACCGGGAACAGGTAAAACGGACTACCGTGGTCAGCCGTCCTCGAACCAGCAAGATATTGCCGGCCAGAGAAATATCCAGATCATACTGTATCGGCCGATAAAATTCAGCCCCCGGATCCTGGATATCGATAATAGAGGGGGCTTCTTCTCCCCGCGCGGTCAAACCATGGGGAGGAATTGATCTGAGATCGATGAGCATTATCCGGATTTAAAAGCCTTCACCACAGGGGTCGGAACGAATGCTGAGATATCCCCGCCCAGAAGAAAAATCTCCTTCACCATTCTGGAACTGATATAGGAACAGGCTTCGCTGGGCATCAAGAAAATTATCTCCAGCTCGGGGGATAGCTTCCGGTTGGTCAGTGCCATCTGGAACTCATACTCGAAGTCGGAGACCACCCGCAACCCCCGGATCAAGATCCGGGCGCCCTTCCGGGCGGCAAAATCAATCAACAACCCTGAGAATGACTCAACTTCGACCTCCGGCAAGGATGTTATGGACTCACGAATTAACGAAAGCCTCTGAGATAGTGGGAAGAAGGGCTTCTTCTCCATATTGTCGGCAACGGCGATCGTCAGTTGGGGGAAGACCCGGGCGGATCTCTGAATCAGATCCAGATGGCCCAGAGTAATCGGATCGAAGCTTCCCGCGTAGATCGCCCGTTTCCCATTTTTCCTGTCGCTATTCATATCCCGATACAGAAATGTAAGTCCGGTCTGTCCGTATTTTTTAGCTTGAATCTCCTGCCATGATAAATCGGGGAGGACAGGCTTGGTTCGGTAAAAATGTTCGATAACCACCAACCCATCCTCGCGCAACATATCAAATTTCCCGATCAGAGACAATATATTTTCACCGATCGTCTTACCTTTCTCTCCGGAGCTTTCATACGGAGGGTCCGCCAATATCAGATCGAAACGGTCACCCCTCTCCCCCAGCCTTTTCAGGGCAGTCCGGTAATCGTCGGTAATAATCTCGCTCTCTTCTTCCACTGCCAGCCCAGCGATATTGGCCTTGATTATCTCCAGAACGGGGCCGGATCTCTCCACGAAGATAACCTTCTCCGCCCCCCGGCTCAGCGCTTCCAGCCCCAGAGCGCCGGTACCGGCAAAGAGATCCAGTACCCGGCTACCGGCCGCCGTATCCCCCAGAATGCTGAATAATGCTTCCCGGACCCGGTCGGCGGTGGGTCGGACTCGCCGACCACTGAGCGTCTTCAACTTTCGTCCCTTATATTTTCCCGCGATAATCCTCATATTAAAAAAAGTTTGAAGTGCCTAAAGTGTGCTGCCGACTTCGCCAAAGTAGCCTCAGGCTACGACGGCTGAAAAAGTGACTAAAGTTAAATTACCTCATTGTGACGCTCTGTGTCGAATGTTGAACGTTGGACGTTGAAAGTTGAGCGTTGAACGTTCATCCCTTCCAACTTTAGTCACTTTAGTTCACTTTAGTCACTTTAGTCACTTTAGTTCACTTTAGCTCACTTTAGACACTTCTTCTACCCGACATCGCCCAGTTCGAACCGATCTCCATAACGCTCCATAAGCCGGCGGCGGATGGTGGACAGCTCGGGGTCCTTGAGAGCCGGATCGCGTTCAAGCAACTTGAAGGCTTGCCGGCGCGCAAACTCCATCAGGCGGATATCGGCAATAATATTTCCCATCCGGAGCTCCGGCAGCCCGGTCTGCTGGGTTCCGAAGAACTCACCGGGCCCCCTGATCTCCAGATCCTCTCGCGCGATCAAGAAACCGTCATCGATGGACTTTATCACCTGGAGGCGGCGGCGCGCGTCCTCGGTCCGGGGATTGCCCTGGAGGATACAGTAAGCCTGTCGGCGGCTCCTTCCCACCCGTCCCCGGAGTTGATGGAGCTGGGCGAGACCGAAACGCTCGGCATTCTCAATCAGCATAACAGTCGCGTCGGGCATATCGATACCGATCTCCACCACCACCGTCGATACCAGGATCATGGTCTTCTTCCGCCGGAAATCATCCATGGCCCGCTGTTTCTCCCCGGCCGTCATCCGGCCGTGAACCAGGCCCAGACTCAAACCGGGAAAGATCCGGCGCTTCAAATGCTCGAACATCTCAGTAGCGGCCTTCACCTCCAGCACCTCCGATTCTTCCACCAGGGGATAGATGATGAACGCCTGCCCGCCCTGCGCGGCCTGCTCCCGGATAAAGGCGTAAGCCCGGTTCAGTCGCTCCGGTCCGATCCAGTAAGTCTTTACCTTCTCCCGGCCCGGGGGCATCTCATCCAGAATTGAAACATCAAGGTCTCCATAGACGGTCAGGGTCAGGGTCCGGGGAATCGGAGTCGCCGTCATTACCAGAACGTGAGGTTGAAACCCCTTCTTCCTTAACTCCGAGCGTTGCCGGACCCCGAATTTATGCTGCTCGTCGATCACGATCATCCCCAGTTGCTTGAAGGCTACCTTCTTCTGGATCAGGGCGTGGGTCCCGGCCACAATCTGAATCGTTCCCTCCTCTATCTCCCGCAGGATTCTCTTCCGCTCCGCGCCCTTTACCCCGCCGGTCAGCAGGACCGTCTTCAGCCCCAGAGGGGCCAGCTCCCGCTGGATATTTTCATAATGCTGGGCCGCCAGGATCTCGGTTGGAGCCATGATGGCTCCCTGGTAGCCGTTATCCACCGTGGTTAAAAGAGCGCAGACCGCGACCACCGTCTTCCCGGAACCGACATCTCCCTGGAGAAGACGGTTCATGGCCCGAGCGGTGGTCATATCCTCCTTGATCTCCCGGATCACGCGCCGTTGCGCGCCGGTTAAATTAAAGGGGAGCTCCGCGATATAGCGGTCCCGGAGGGGAGTAACCGGTGAGTGGGGCAGGCTCTCCGCCTGGCTTGCCCGTCTCTCCCGTTTCAGCCCCAGCGCCAGTTGAAGGATGAAGAACTCATCAAGAATCAGCCGCTTGCGGGCTGCCTTCAGGGCTTCCCGGTCAGCCGGGTAATGGATGGTCCTGATGGCTTCGTCTAGGGGAATGACCTGCCAGCGGGCACGGAGGTCGTCCGGAAGTAACTCGGGGACCGAGGGCAGATACTGATCCAGGGCCTGCTTGATGATCGTCCGCAGGGCCTTCTGATTCAGACCTTCGGTCAGGGGATAGAGCGGAACAATCCGGCCGGCCTGACTCAGCTCCTCCCCCCCTTCTTTCAGCCGTTCGAACTCTGGATTGGCCATCTGAAGCGTTTGATACCGTTGAACCTTTCCGGTGAAAACATACTCCTCTCCCTGCTTGATAACATTATCCAGATACGCCTGGTTAAACCAGAGGCAGGGCAGCCTTCCGCTTCCATCGTCAACTATCAGCCGAAATACTTTCTTCCCCTTCTTGGTCTTGCTCAAGCCCGTGGCCAGGACCTCTCCCTTGATAACGGCAAATTCTCCTTCCTCAAGAGCCGCGATGGGAGTAAAGTGCCGCCGGTCCTGGTAATCCCGGGGGAAGTAATAGAGAAGATCTTCTACCGTCCGAACATCCAACCGGCCGAAGAGCGTGGCCCGGCGCGGGCCGACCCCTTTGACATACTGGACGTCATTATGTAAGACTGATCTCATAGTTACTCCAACATCCGGGTAAGTGTACTAGGAGCCTCGGGGTGCCGGCAAGCCGCCCCCGATTCTTCCTCAACCGTTAGTTATAATTCTTCGCAGGATTATTTTATACTTGTCTGCCGCCCGGTTTTATGCTAACAATGCAATCTTACATTTAAATACTCTAAAGTTAAAAGGATAATCATACCATGTCCAATGTCTGCGCAATCTGTGGAAAGCGACCGCATTCCGGGAACAAGATCAGCCGCCGGGGTCTGGCTAAAAAGAAGGGGGGGGTCGGCAAAAGGATAACCGGTGTCTCCAAGAGAACGTTCCTGCCCAACCTGCAAAAAGTCAGAGCAGTGATTGACGGGAAGGTTAAGACCATCCGGGTCTGCACCAAATGCATACGCTCCGGAAAGGTCATCAAGCCTTAAGTAAATTTGCCCCGTCCCCAGCGGGGCAAATTTAGGGAATGGGGATTAGGGAATAGGGATTGGTTCACCTAATTCTTATAAAATATCGCCTATTCAATAGTTTTATTAAAATCCCGAAGCGCCGGATCGGCGCTCCGCTTCCCGGATTATTACTGCTCTATCTAACGCCGGCTTTTCTCCAATCTCTTCCGATGCCAGAATAAGAGTACCGGGCTGGCGATAAAGATGGAAGAGTAGGTCCCCACCACGATCCCCACCATCAGCGCGTACGCGAAGTCATTGATCACGGCCCCCCCGAAGAGAAAGAGGAAGACCACCACGATCATTGTGGTGAGTGAGGTCAAGATCGTTCGGTTCAGTACCTGATTGATACTGGCATTGATGATCGCCTCGTCCGATTCACCCCGCATGGCTTTCATATTTTCCCGGATCCGGACAAAGACCACGATGGTGTCGTTCAGGGAATACCCCACGATAGTCAGAAGAGCGGCGATAATCGGGATACTGAACTCCCGAAGCGGAAGGAGGAAAAATCCCGACAGGAAACCGACCGTAATGACAACATCATGGAGAAGCGCCAGGACCGCCCCCAGGGCAAACTTGAACTCGTTAAATCTAAACCAGATATAAGCCGCGATCGCCAGAACCGCCAGGATAATCGCTCCCAGGGCCTGGAGTCGCAGGCGCTGTCCCACTTTGGGGCCGACCATCTCGGTCCTCTGTTCATAGGTCTCAAGTTCGATCCCCGATGTCAGCTCTTCTTTGATCGCTTCGTCGATCTTCTTAGCCGAGCCGAGCGGCGCCCGGATAATAATTCCTCTTCCTCCGCCGTAGTGCTGGACGGAACTGTCTTCCAGCCCGATACCGTCTAATATCCCCCGGATATGTTCAGCCGGCACCTCCTCGGTAAATTGGCGCTGAATCAGAACACCGCCGCTGAAATCAATCCCCAGGTTCTTCTCACCGTTATAGATAAAGATCAGGATACTTACCGCCATCAGGACACCGGAGACAAGAAAAGCCATACGCCGTTTGCCGATGAAATCAAAGTTCGGGTGCTTGAAGATCTGGAACATCTTCAGATTGGTAAACCGGGGACTGAGACAGAAGAGTTCAAAGATTGAACGGGTAACCACCAGGGCCGTGAACATACTGGTACAGATACCGATCGTCAGAGTCAGGGCAAACCCCTTAATCGGACCCGAGGTGGGGAGATAGCTGAATCCCAGAGGATTAAGGAGAACCAGGGCCGCGATTAAGGTGGTGAGATTGGCGTCGATGATCGTCAGAAAGGCCTTCCCGTATCCGGCGGAGATGGCCCGTTTCATTCTCTTCCCGGTTGCCAGCTCTTCCCGGATTCGCTCGAAGATCAGAACGTTGGCGTCCACCGCCATGCCGATGGTGAGGATAATTCCGGCGATCCCCGGAAGTGTCAGCGTGGCTTTAAAGCCTCCGAAGAGAAACGGGAGTATGCAGAGGACGCCGATAATCAAGCCGATATTCAGTACAAGAGCAAAGTTAGCTACCAATCCCGCCAGGAGATAATAGAGGGCCATGAAGATGATGACCGTTATCAATCCCGCCAGCGCCGCCTTGATCCCCTGCCGGATGGAGTCCTTCCCCAGCGAGGGGCCCACCGAGCGTTGTTCCTTGATCATCAACGGAGCCGGATAGGCGCCGGCCGAGAGCTGACTGGCCAGAAGCTTGGCCGAATCAAAGTCAAAGTTGCCTTCAATGTAGCCCTTGCCGCGGGGGATATAGGTTCTGATCAGGGGAGCGGAGAGGACGTTGCCGTCCAGGATCATGGCCAACCGACGTCCGGGGGGATTATCTGTGGCGTTATACTGTTTGGTAACCCGACCGAAGATACGCGAACCCTTACCATCGAATTTGAAGGAAACGATCGGCTCACCGGTTCCGCCCTTGGTGTCGAAGTAAGCGGTGACCAGGTTCTCCCCGTTTAACTCACTCTTCTCCACCAGCAGGAATGTTTCCTCCTTCTCCTCGCCGTCGGCATTCGTGGCCTGATACGTCTTCAGTTCAAAACCCGGGGGCGCCTCACCTTTCTTGATCGCTTCCGCCAACCGGGCCTCATCATCGTCAACCAGCTTGAACTCCAGAAATGCCTGGCCCTGGATCAATTCCAGCGTCTGCTCCGGGTCTCTCACCCCCGGCAACTGGATCAGCAGTTCATTCCTACCCTGCTTCTGGATCTCCGGTTCGGAGACACCGAACTTATCCACCCGGTTCCGCAGAATCTCGAGGGACCCCAGGTTGGCGGCCTGGATCTCCCGGCCGAAGTTGTCGAAGACCTGATCATTGGTCTTGATCTTCTCATCTTTCAGGTCGTACTTATTCTGATAGTGCTCCCGGTAATATTTGACCAGGTCTATCCCCCCCTTCCCCACCTCCTCCTTTAAAGTTTCCATGGGGTCCCGGAGAGAAGCAAGAGAGCGGGTTTTGACGTTCGCCATCAACTCCCGGTAATCATCATCGACATTATCGGCCCCTTTCTTGATCAACTCCAGTTCGTCCACCGCCAGAATGACATGCATCCCCCCCTGCAGATCCAGCCCCAGGTTTAAACGCCCTTTCGTCTCCCCTTCGATATATTTTATTGCCTCTTTATTATCTTCCTGCCCGGGGAAGTAACGCGTCAGGTCGATCCCAGACTCCTCCACTTTCCGCTTCAGCAACTCGATCCCGGAGATGGGGACCTTGCGATCCGCCATGTCATAATCCCGATCCATGCCGGAGAGCAACCGCTGAAACGCCTCGTCCTGATTAACCGCTTCCTTTTTCAGGTACTCCTGTACGTTCTTCTCGGTCAGCGGGTAGGAAGCCAGCGCCAGCAGCGCGACAACCGCCAGAATAATCAATATCTTCCATCTCAAGCCCTTCGACATCTCTCCATCCTCTATCTATTCTTCGCTCTTCCTGGCTACCGTGGTTATATTTCCCCGGCTGATCTCCAGTTTAACGTTATCGGCCGCCTTCACGATAATCGTAGTCTCCTTCACATTGCTGATCACTCCGTGAATCCCGCCCGTGGTCACTACCCGGTCCCCTTTCTGAAGTTCCGAGACCAGCTTCTTGTGATCTTTCTGCCGCTTCTGCTGGGGCCGGATCAGGAGAAAATAAAAGACGCCGAACATCAATATCAGGGGAATAAGCATCCCCCCCATCCCTCCCTTGCCTTCGCCCTGCTGGCATCCCATGCCGCCGCCGCCTTCACCGCCACCGGGCGGTGCCATCGCGATTGGTATATACTGCATCATCATTACCTCCTTTAAAATTATTGAAATTCCGAACCGGAATAATTATTCAGAAACTCCTTTTTAAATTTCTCGTACTCTCCTTCCGCGATCGCCTGCCGGGCGCCCTTCATCAGCTTGAGATAAAAATGAAGGTTGTGCAATGTCCCCAGCCGGTTTCCCAGTATCTCACCGGTATTGAATAAATGCCTGATATAGGCCCGGGTATAATGCCGGCAGGCATAGCATCCGCACTCTTCATCGATCGGCCGGTGATCGTCTCTATAACGCGCGTTCCGGACAACCATCTTCCCGTAAGGTGTAAAGACCGTGCCGTTCCGCCCGTACCGGGTCGGGACGGTGCAGTCAAACATATCCACCCCGAAGGCAATCTGAGTGATCAGATCATCCGGTGTTCCCGTCCCCATTAAATAACGCGGTTTCTCAGAGGGCAAGAGCCCGGCGGTATATTCCGCGATCTCGAACATCAGGGACTTCGGCTCACCCACACTCAAACCACCGATTCCGTACCCGGCAAAGCCGATCCCCTCCAACTCCTCCACGCTTTTCCGCCGGAGGTCCGGGAAGATACTCCCCTGGACGATTCCGAAGAGAATCTGGGGGCCGTCGGTATGGCTTTCCCGAGATTGAAGCGCCCATTGTAGGGTCAGGTCCAGGGATTTGCAAGTATAATCATACTCGCTCGGATAGGGCGGGCATTCGTCGAAGGCCATGATGATATCCGCGCCCAGGGCCTGCTGAATCCGGATCGACTTCTCGGGGGTGAGCGTGTGAAGCGTCCCCTCGATATGGTCCCGGAAGGTGACACCCTCTTTTGAGATATTCCGCAGATCGGCCAGGCTGAAGACCTGGTACCCCCCGCTGTCGGTCAGGATCGGCCCGTCCCAGTGCATGAAGGCGTGGAGGCCGCCGGCCTTTTCAATGATCTCGATCCCGGGCCGGAGCCCCAGGTGATATGTATTGGAGAGGATGATCTGCGCCCCCAGGCTCTTCAGCTCTTCCGGAGTGATCGTCTTCACCGCCCCCTGGGTCCCCACCGGCATGAAGCAAGGAGTATCCACTTCCCCGTGGGCCAGTACGAGCTTTCCCTTCCGGGCATTGGTATTTTTATCTTTTCTGATGACCGAAAATATCATTTTTTAAATCAGATAATTTAATTTACTTTGCCAGGCGATAAGCTCATTTCACCATACCTTCTTTTTTTCGTGGATAATTGAATTCCGGAATAGTTTTGAACCGGCTCTTGAATCCACATAGCTGACTATACTCGCAATAATAAATACTACATGTCAACGGGCGAAATTTTAATCGATATCAAACCGCAGATTTGATAATCTATTTAGTTAGCGCCGAAGGCGCTAACTAAGGAATCATTATGACAAACAGTCAGCTGATCAAATTATCTGCTCGTCTGGCGGCTTTGCTCCTGATCCTGACGGCCTGCAGCGAACAAACTGAAACAGGAACATCTCATTCCCCTTCCCCCGGCCGGGAAGAGATCATCCAACCCCCGATTTCCATACTCGATCATCCGGGCCTGGCCCGGCGGATCGGCACCGAAATCGCCGACGCGGTGGAAAAAGCCCTCCCTTCCGTAGTGGTGGTGCGGACCGAATCCATCCGCTCTCAACCGGCCCGGGACAGCCTCTGGGGATATCTCTTATCAGTTCCCCGGCGGGAATTAGGACAGGGATCCGGGGTGATCATCACCCCGGAGGGATATATCCTGACCTGTAATCATGTTGTTCTCGATGCCCGGGAGATCGAGGTGATTCTCCATGATGGGACTGCATATCCGGCTGAATTAATCGGACGGGACATTAAGTCGGACCTGGCGGTCTTAAAGATTGAAGGTACTGGAGAAGAATTCATCCCCCTCCCCCCGGCCGATTCCGACCGGGTCCGGGTGGGAGAATTCGCGGTGGCCATCGGATCACCCTTCGCTCTATCCGGGAGTGTGACGATCGGAATCATCAGCCAGAAAGGCCGTTCGGTCGGCCTCCTCCCTTACGAGGATTTCATTCAGACCGATGCCTCAATCAATCCCGGAAACTCCGGAGGCCCTCTGATCGACGTAGACGGGAGATTAATCGGCATCAACGACGCGATCACCACCGCCGGCCCGCTTTCCCGAGGCAATCTGGGAATCGGCTTCGCGGTCCCCTCTAACCTGGCGATGGATATCGCCCATGCGATTATTAAAGAAGGAGCCTACCGGCGCCCCCGAATCGGTATCATGCTGGGACAGTTAAGCCCGGCTAGAGCCCGAAAATTCCTGGACCGGAATTCCGGAGTCTTCATCGACTTCGTTTTTATTAACTCTCCCGCGGAAAAGGCCCGGTTAATGCCGGGGGATATCATCATCAAGGTGGATGATAATCCGGTCAATACCATCCGGGAAGTCCAGCGGGCGGTTATCAAGCATCAGCTCAATGAACCAGTCATATTGACTATCAACCGGGAAGGTGAGGAAAAGGCCGTCACTGTATACACCGGCCAAGGCTCAGAATACGAATAATCCGGGTTAAACTATGAACTTCATTTTTCTCCGATTAATTGCTCCAATGGTCTATGGTGAAAATATTGTTCTATTTTACTATTTCCCTCGTTAAAAGCACATACTAACCATTTACTGTTTTTAAATATAAATTTTTTAAATCCGATTCCTTCTAATACAGGATCTCCATCTATATATGCGACATAAAATATTATACTTCGCTTAAAACTATCAGATTTATAATCCATCCGATATAAAAGTTTGTCGTAATTGCCAGACTTAATCGGACTTTCGTACGGTTTTCCTTTTTTAAATTCCTCTAAATACTTGCCATTCGATTTTTTATTGCCTTTTATTATCCACTCGGCCGCCATTTTGGTATGTAAACTTAAAAACCATTTTTTGTTTCTATTCAATGATGAATACAACGCATTAATAACATCTTCGGGCTCTGAGAGATTCGCTTCCTTTTCTGATTCATAAAAATGATTAGGCATACTTATTGGCGGCTGGTATATTTTTAATTCATATTGAATTACTTCTTCTCCGATTTTCACTTCTTTTTTGTATACCTTTCCAGGATAATTGAATTTCAAATCTCCACTAAAACCTCCAGTAATGCCTGATAAACAGATAACTCCAATTCCAACAATACTGTAAATAATTGACAACGTTTTGTGATTTTTCATTTCTAATTTTCTCCCTGATAAAAAATATAATTAGCTAAACTTCAATCACATGTATATTAAATATTGAGACCCCGCACATAAATTATGCGCGGGGTCTCAATGACAATTCGGATTTGTTTATTTTCATTCAGAGACTAATTATCAGACTGGGAAGAATCAGCTTCGGGAAGTTCGCTCTGCCACTTCTCAACCATCTCCGGAATAAGACTGACGGCTATATCAAGCGCTCCTTCCTGAAGGGCGGTCTTGGCGGCGATCTGCTCGGCCAGGTCCACCGCGGTAGTCGTCGTCCGGTCGATCGCCAGGATGCGGGAGTTATGGGCGTCGATGGCCCTAACCTCGACTCGGGCCTTGCTGGAAACCAGATCACCCGTCCGGGCGGCGAACTGACTGAATGCTTCTCCGACCAGCACAATATCAACAGTCTGGAGCAATTCCGGCAGCTCGGTGCCGGAATCTTTCAAGTAGGCTTTCGCCCAGTTGCTCAAAACTTCGTCGCTTTGATCCACCACCTCAAAACCGCATTTCCGGAGGAGATAGATAAACTCGGTCTCGGCGGCCGGATCGATTGGTCTGGAGCCGATATGTGTCTCCTCAATCTTAACCGCTACCCGGGGCAATTTTTTTCCCTTTAATTTTTCCTGAATGATCGCGACCTTATCCACTTCCTGCTCGGACGCTGGCAGAAGTTCCGTACCTTTATCTTTGATGGTTTTAGCTACTTTAACCGCAATATCATTGATCAGGGAAATCAATTTACCGGATAGAGATCCTTTGGCGACATCCCCATAGACACGGGTAGTCTCGGTGCCGATGATCTTAGCCACGATCACCAACTCACCATCAACCGGGAAAGCCCGTCCCGTAACCAGGATCTTCGCTCCTACCACATGTCCGACTTGAACCGCCTTAGCCTGATCTACTATCCCGGTCATGCTCAGGCCCATCTCCGAGAGAACTTTATCCAGTTCAGCCCGCTCTACCAGATTGAGGTCCGGGTTCTGGGAGAGATAGGCGGTGATCATGTCGGCGATCCGAGGACCTAATTTGCTTACCCCGGCTTCCTTGGTATCAAAATCAAAGACTGCCACGTTGATCGTTCCTCCCGAACCCGCGCCGGCGAAAGTCAATACTCCGCCTAACAATAAAATTGTCACCAGAATACAACTAACCATCTTTCTTTTCATCCTTTCACTCCTTCCCATCTAGGACGGGTTTTGTTTATTAAAATAGACAACCTATTTCTCGAATCCTTGGAGGAATTTCTCGTTTTTTTTCAAACGAAAACCGAGATTGGTAAGAAACTGACACAATATCCGGAGGCTTTCTCTGTCCTTCTCTTGCCGGAAGAACGGCCATTGGCAGATTATAATAGTTCCTTCCCGGGAACGGAGCTGATAAATAAACGGAGGAGTGGTGAGAGGACAGCCTTTTTCGCTGGAGACCGGGACAATTTCGTAAACGGGTTTATCTTCAAAGAACTCCTCCGTCTCCCCGACGCATTCAGTCCATTCGCAATCGGCAATCCCCCAGAAAAATGGAGAGTCTCTTTTTACAAATCCCCGCGTAACCGGCGCGATCACCTTATCCAATCTCAGGCCCTTCGGCAAAATCTTATCCAGGGATCTGATAGTATCCGGTTCAAGTCCCAGAATCAGGACCGTACCTCCCCTTCGAAGTATTTCTTCCAACCAGGTCGGAAGATTAACTCCCTCCCGGGAGATATATTCTTTCGACTCCTGGTTGTATATCAGGACGATACGATCGAATCGAGTGAGATCGACGGGATTCGATCGGGCGACCAAACCCAGCTTACGAAAAAAATCACCGATCGCACCTCCCGGGGGAGAGAGAAGCGCGGCTTCCCCCGTTTCATCAAGAGGCAATAGTGAATACCGGATCAGATTTTCAAATAAAATCGCGGCGACCGGTTCCTCCGGGATAGTATCGCAGACAGGAAGCTGACAGAAGATCATCTTCTTCCCGGCCAAAAATGCCTCCAGGAGCAGAGATCCTCTCTTCTCTTTTTCCTTCCCCACCAGACGAAGATCCATCAACGATCGGTAATTCCCCCAGAACGGCTTATTCATCGGCGGGGAGAATGAGGCGAAATCCCCCCTCCAGCCCCGGAAATCATCTTCGTCTAAACCGGAAAAGATGGGATGACCCGGCGCCATGATTATCCCTCCCCCTTTAACCGCCTCAACCCCGGTTAATAACTCCAGAGGAAACGGCATCTCCCGGGGCAATACAGTCTGGCGAAAGCAGACCACTTCTATCTCGGATTCCATCTTACCGACAATATCAAAAACAGCGCTATACGACGTGTTAATCGCCCCGGGGCCGATCAACAACAGGTCGCCATTGAAGTTTTTTAGAGCCAACTGCCCGGCAAGATCTTCGTAGTTAATCCCCCCGATTTGAAACATTTTTTTCAATTTTCCCCGGGGGTCATAGATACCCACCTTCTTCTTACGCAATATATCTTTGAGAGCCTCAGGGTTAGTCCGGGGAAATAGTTGGTATTGAATTACCTCTTTTTTTAATGTCTTTCCTTTACTGACCAATTCCACCAGCCAGGCCAAGCCGGTTCGCCTTTTCACCTCGGGAAAGTTGAGCCTTACCTCCGCTATTCCGGTATTGTCGTCTCCCCGCTTGACCTCAACCGCACCCTTCTCGATTACCGCCGGTCCGACCAGGGTCTTCCAATAGAGGATTACCCGTCCGGTCTCGGGCAAGCCCTCAACCTGAATTACCCGGCCGATAACTTCTTCCGAAAAAAAACGGATCGCGCCGTCTCCGGGGTCAAGGGTGATCGGCGGTTCGCCGAACCCGGAGATCTGAGGGAATAATACTATCGCGATTATTAAGCTATATTTTAACATAGCCTTCCTTCTCCCGGAGTGGAACGGGGAGAGAACCTTCCAAAGTTGCCATTATCTCCACCCGGTAGTGTTCATCACCCAGAAGCACCGACCCCAGAGTTACTGCCTCCCCCGCCTTAATAACGGCGATAGTGGAGAGTTGAAAAGCCCGGGATTCCTGGATACTTCCGGGGAAGGCACGGGAAAATTCCAGCTCGATCTCCAGGGATATCAGATCAGCTCCTTCCAGCAGTCGCGGACGGGACCGGACCCGGTAGACCAGTCCGCATTCCCAGGGAGTCTCGAATTTCGCGTTCAACTCCCGCCCGTTCCTGATAACGGCGCGGGGAGATGATACCATTGTCTCTTCTCGGCCGGATTCTTTCTGAAAGACTTTAATATTGAGATAAATCAGCGGCGCCGGGGCGAGCCCGGATTGCGTATCCTGCTCCTGCGAAAGGGAGAGATCGACCCGGTCGCCATCAATCACCACCCATTCCATATTATTAGCGAAGCTACCCTGAAGCCCCTGAAAGAGAGAGATGTCTTTCCGGATATTTCCCGCCGGGATAAAATTACCGGTGGGTCCATATCCACTATCAGATATTCCCCTTCTCTTTAACCTCATCACCAATTCATTTGTCCGTCGGAGTTTCGTTTGAAGTTGAGATTGGAGAAACGCCATCCTCCATAATAAGCCCCCTCCCCCCAGAAAAAGAAGCAGCACGGCCGCCACCGCGAGGACTGTTTGCCAGCGCCAATGAGTAAAAATAGACCCCGGGGGAGAAAGGAAATTCCGGCGCTCTTTTCCTTCTTCCTCCAGAATTTTTCCTTTCAGGCGAGGCCAGTAATCACTCCAATATTTCGGCGGCGGACTCTCTTCCAGATGATCCCGGATCAGGCGGTCGGTTTTCTTCATCTCTTCCAATATCTCCCGGCATTGGGGACAGCTATCTATATGCTCTTCCAGTTCACGGCTCTCCGCTTCATCAAGAGCGCCATTGATATAATCGGAAATCTGCTTTTCCCTGCCACTGCAGTTCATGAGTTATAACCTCCTGCTCCTATATATACGCGGCCAGCTGCTCTCTTAATTGTTGGCGGGCTTTAAAGATCCGCCATGATATCGTCCCTTCCGAACAGCCGGCCAGTTCCGCGGCTTCCCGATGAGAAAGCCCCTGAAAAACTACCAGATCCAATGCCATACGAAAGGAATCCTTAAGGGAACCAAGAGCCTTAAAAATTTCCGCCCGCGTTTCTTTTCCTTCTCCCGGAAGAGGATTCGATCCCGCCTTCCGGGAATCGGGATCGACGAATCGTTCATCAAATGAAGACTTGATTATTTTCATATTTTTCTTTCGATGATTGAGGCAGAGATTGGTCACAATTTTATAAATCCAGGTATAAAAGGATGATTCCCCGCGAAATTTCACTAAAGATCGATAGGCCCTGATAAAAGCCTCCTGTGATAAATCATCGGCGTCGGCGGGATTCCCCACTATCCGGAAAGCGACAGCGTAAACCCGGGATTTATATTCATTTACCAGCTCCCCGAACGCCTTCAGGTTCCCCTCCCGGCATCGTCTAATCAGTTCATTCTCTTCTTCGCTCTTCATCCCGCCTTTATATTAAATTAGACATTCTTTTCCGGTTTTCTTTGGTAATTACTGCCGAAATTAATCATACCTTTTCATCCGAGCCGGTTTCTTTTCAGCCTTTACCTGGTTTTCAAATAAGCTTGATTTTTTCGCCCGGTAAATGTAGTAGCCGGAAGAATACCAGAGGTCATCTCCATCCAGGGCCAAGGAGTCTATGTACTCATAAGGCCGGTCATATTTCAGGGAGAGGGGATGACGCCTGAGCTTCCCGGTCTCTTTCTCATAACTGTGTAATCCCATGTTGGTAGCCATCCAGACGTACCGGTCATCGGAAGCTATATCCCAGGTATAAAGATAGTCGAAGATCCGCTCCCATTTTTCGGTGGTCCTGTCGAAACGGGATAAACCGCCGGCCATCACCCAGATCGAATCCGGATCCACTTCAATGTCCCGCACCTGCCCATAGTTAAGGGAGACGATCCCCTGCCGGAAACCGGTTATCCCCTCGTCTCTTTCCAGATCCTCCGGGCCGTAATCCGGATTACAGAGAAAATCTTGATAATCATAATTTTTTATCGAACCGCTGTCTTTATCAAGCACGGCCAGGCCTTTTTCGGTCCCGATATAAAGTTTCTCCCCGGCGGCGGCCAGAGCGTGAATCCAATTCGAGGGCAAGCCTTCCTTTTCGGTTAAAACCTCGATAACTTTCTTTTCTTTACGGTCATACCGGGTCAGACCGGCGGCGGTGGCCAGCCAGAGGGTATTCCCGTCTACAGCCAGACATAAGCCCAGTTCACTCTTCAGACCATTCTCAATTCCGATATGTCCCCATTTACCGGTTTGCCGGTTGCGGTGATAAAACCCCGTGCTCCCGCTGGCGATCCAGACTCCCTCCGGCCCGCTCTTGATATCCCGGACGGGAAGAATAGCGGAAATGCTATCTTCGTGCTTGGTAGCATTATCCGGATATATCTTATTTTTGGGGACGCTACCCAAATTGCCGTAGGGGGAATATATCCATAATGTATCGCGATCGATAAAGACCGTATCCTCTCCGCTGATTAGATTTAAATGAAATAATTTATTTCTGGACCACATGTCACCGCCGGGTACTTTTTGAGAAAACGGATCGATAAATGGAATGAGCGGTGGAGATTGGAGTTTCCCCGGCCGGCAGATAACCGAGCGCAGATTCGGACTTCCGGACCACCGCCTATAGATCGGACTTAGACCAATATACCGGTCCCGGCTATCCTGAAGAATCGGGCCGCCGGCATCAAGCCACCTGATCCGCAACGGCTCGGACCAGTTTATCCCATCGGGAGAAGTTACATAAAATGCGGTTCCTCCTCTTTTGCCGCTGATTATATACTCACCGTTTTTATCTCTGATCGGCCAATAGCTGAACCGGGTAGAATATTGACTAAAACCGCCACCGGTGAACCGGTATACTTCTTTCGGGTCCACCTTATAGGGGAAGGTAATAGCCGGCCGGGGCTCACCCCAGTTGATCCCGTCAGTTGATTCGCGTATCTCCAATCGGTGTTCTTCCTTTTCTACCACCCAATTTAATAACCAGAACCTTCCCGGTTCAATCTCAACCGCGAAATCCGCTTCTCCGATTCCATATGGATAATTATCATTAGATTCTAATCTTATGGCTCTGGATTTCTCAATGTTTCTTATCGGGGGGCCGGAACTCCAGTTTTTACCATCGGGAGACCCTATCATCCTTATCTCTTTCTCATCATATTGCTCCCCCCCAATATAATAAAGTCGGTAGAATCCTTTTGAATCCTGGAAAAATGAAAAATAATCTTCTAAATACTTCCCTTTGATGGGAAGCATCTGGGGCGAATCCCAATTTAAGCCGTCCCGTGAAGATGAGTACCAGAGACGGCGATTATTGGAAAAAGAGCGTTGAGTTGGTTCCGCCCGATAAACCGGACGGTCGGACCACCAGGCCATTCTAAAGATGCCCTCTTCATCGATAAAGACCCGCGGATCTTGATCATTGAAAGACGAATTTGCCGAAAGGGGCCTCGGTTGGGACCAATGGATCAGGTCGGGAGAAGTAAGCGTATACAGGTTTACCCGCTCCGCTTCTCTCGTACTGTAAAATAGCCGGTACTCGCCTTTACTGTCCTGAAGCAATTTCTGAGCGCCGTAATCGGGAGCATCTTCGCTGATGTAGTACTCATATCCCCGGTCCCAGTTGCTTTCCAGATCGTAAATGAGATATAGCTCAGAATTCTCTTCCAGGATAACCTTATCGTTAAGTTCGGGAAGCCCTTCCCGTTCCAGCCGGAGCTGATGCTCCCCCGGATCCAACTCAAGGCGAATCTCTCCATCCTGTTCGGGAGGGATATCTTTGAGTTCCCCATCGACAAAAAGACGGAGATCAAAAGGGAGTGCCTGGATAATTAATTCCGCCTTTTTTTTCTCTTTCTTTTCTTCCTCTACCTTCTTGGCCGGGGGAATAAACGGTGAAAGTACTGCCCGTACCTCCCAATCCTTCAGTTCCGTGCTCGCTCCGTCGAAGACTCTCATCAGGATATACCTCGTTCCTTCCGGGAGTGTCACCTCCTCCGAACGCTCGGTGGAGATGGTGGCGGAGTGAGCATAATGATCGAGAGCGGGAGTTTGAAGGACATATTTCGGTGAATTTATATCGTCCATGATCTCCAGTGTAAAGAACCTCAACCCGTAAAATGCCGGAACACATTTTATCCCGGCTGAAGCCCTGGTGATGAGCTTATCAATCTGGAGACCGGGCGGGGCCTGCAAAAAGTACTTCCCATAGGGATACGCGTGTAACGGCTTGAGACCATACCGGTATCGTTCCTTGTCGGTGAACATACCCTTGATAACAGGTTCCTCAAGATTAAAGACAAGCGCCCAGGGCGGTGTGTCTTTCGGAGGATTGCCTTCTGTCAGGAGACTATCATAGAGAATTATTAATTCGGTCGCGGCGGCATCTTTATACTTAAAACCTTTAAGATTCAATTCCCGGTCTTCGTGGGCCAGCCATCGCAATAATTCAAAGTGCTTCTCTAATAGCAAAAACGCTTTATCCGCGTCCCCCAATCTCTGATAGCAACCCGCCGCCAGGAAGAGAGCGATCTCTAAACGAGCCTTTGCCTTGAAAAATCCGGTAATGATCTCCTTAAATTCCTTCTTCGCTTCCGGGGAAACTCTTTTACCGATTTTTTGCAATTGTATCATTCTTTTGACGCTGATCATCTCCCATAAGCTTTTAACTTTCTGGCTTAGGGGAAAATATTTTTCTACAAGTTGTGCCGGAGACAGTTTCATCTCCGGGTGTCGGTTGATCAATCTTTCATAATATGTCAGCGCCTTGCGATCGTCTTTCAGATCCTCTTCATGAATCCGCCCCGCTTCCACAAGAGCCCGCTCAATCTCTACCCGGCTATATGGCCCCGCAATAATTTTATCCAGCTCGACCAGAGCGTGGCGGGGCTCGTCCAGTTTGCGGTAAGTCTTTGCCATCTGAAACCTTGGTTCGAAATATCCGGAGTCTTTTTTCAGAGCATCCTGAAACTGAGTTAGGGCCTCGAGGTATTGTCCGTTATCAACTTCTTCCAGCCCCAGATAGTAATGACTAACCGCGTCCAGTGAATCAGTGGGGCAGTAGTACAGACTGGCTGCTTCTTCCGGAGTCAGGGTTATATTCAACCGCTTAACAATATCCACTGAGAGATCGTGGAGCAGAGTACAGAGTTCACTGGTTTTCCCGGTCACCCACTCAACACGTTCCAGCTTACCGGTCCGGATATCAACCAGATGGGCTTCAATCCTCAATTCTTTACCCTCTACCTCAAACCCGCCAAAGAGGGCTTTCTTAGCTTTAGCAGCCCGGCCGACCAGATCGGCCGATTTCTTGTCGATGATGGCGCTCTTTCTCAGGTCCAGCTCATCCAGGATTTCCTGCATCCGCTCCCGCTCAACGATCGTAATCCGCCCGGTTTGAGAAAGATTGGTAATCAACCTATCGGCGATCCCCCGCGAGAGACCTCTCCAGCGGGGGTCCTGGCTCCGGTTGGTGAAGTCCAGAATAGTGAGGGTGAACTTCTTCCCTCCCCGGCCGGAGCTGAGAGATCGCCCGGGGATTAAAAAGGGGATCAAGTTCAGACTGATGATAATACTCGCTAAATATAAGATGCGGCTTCGATGGTTCATCTATTCAGTTTTTCTCCTCGCTTAATAGCTTCTCACATTCCCGCGATAACTCTTGAGCCTCACTCTGTTTGGGATACGTCTCCCCCAATCTCATCAGTTTTTGAAGCTCAATAAGACAGTGCTGATACTCTTTGTCCCCGAGATAGGACCGGGCTCGGAAGAGCCGGGCATCGTGAAAGTCCGGGTTTAACTGGAGAGCCTCCATAAATTCCTTCCCGGCTCGGTTGAAACGGCCAACATAATAATATCCCAGGCCTCTGATATAATGAAGGGTCACCGATGGGTGATTATCAATCTCCCGATTTTTAATAGCGCTGCTTTTCATATCGATATCTTTAAGGAGTTTTCCCACCAGCTCTTCTTCGATAGCAACAATATTGACGATCTCTCCCTGCGCCCTTTCTGAAGTAACGAGTTGAGTGGTCGCGATATCGTAAATGTGGGCATCGATAATAAGCTTATCTTGATCAAGAAGGAAACCGCCGCTTAGAACCAGATTCGCGCCGGTCACCTGCCCGATTCTTAAGATATGTTTTCTATCGATTAGACCACTGAATTTTAAGCTGAGTTCCTTTGTTATAGCTTTAATCTTATCCCTATCCACAACGGTAATCCCCTCTTGTTGTGAGAGATCGGCCATAATGAGGTCCCGGAGCCCCTTCTCCAGCGGCTCGTATTTCAAAAGCCCGGTCGAATTCTCGAACGGAAGGACCAGGATAACCGGCTTCAGCTTCCCTTCCTCCAACCCCGCGTAAACCACCGAGCCGGATGCCAGGAGAAAGAATAAAAATATTGTCATCTTCATATTTCTCTTACGTGTCATCGATTATGGTCTCCTTTACCACCCGATAGATGGGACGATGCAGCACAGATCGCGCCTATCTTCTAAGTATGACAACTTCTTATCCGATTCCTTGGAACTTATTTTTTAAAGACCTTGAATTCCATGCTATTCAATCATCAAATAATCGCGCTTTAGACCGAAAATACAGTTGAATTGCATCCAGACAAAGTAGATCAGCAGTCCCTCTATCAAATATACTGACCACGAATATGTCCAGTTGAAATAGTACATTTTCATAATTAACATGACGTACAAACCAAAAATGATGAAGGCCACAATTCTGCCCAGAGTAGCGAAACAGATTATGAAAGCATACTTTTTAAATCCCGCTAAATAATTTCTCTTTGAGATTATCTCTCCCCACCATATCCCAACGAGAACTAACGGTGCTATTATAGCAACCGAAGTCCAGAGCAGCAGTGGTTTTAATCCCATTACATAAGCTTCCAAACCGTACGTAAAAATTTTGAGGGGATTGCTGTGAATAATAATAGCTATAAAAGATGATGCTATAATGAGAATTAAATATGACCGATGGAACCTTTTTTTAAAGATATACAGAGAGATAAGAGAAAGAACTAAAGCTAAAATCCAGATATTCAATATGCTATAGGCTAAACTCGATAAAATGCTACTATAGTACATAGTGGTTCTCGATTTGCTTTCTGGTTGACCATATGCCGCCCGGATCTCCTCTTCCTTGCTCCCCACTCTTAACCCCTCTTCTGTTGAAAAATCCTTTGACCGAATTGTTATTCTTTCCAGTTCCCCATACTGGAATTCCATAAACATATTTCTATCATTGTCCCAGATAGCAGCCATATTTTCATATTCATGCTTTCGGAACGAACCTCCCCACATTCTTTCAACATCTTCTATTGAATCTCCCAGGCGAATTGAACCTACTCCCTGCCCGGGAAATATTTCATTATTATTACTATCCACTACTTCGGATAAAGGTAGTTCTTCCTCTTCCGATCTGCTTATCATGATTGAACTTACAATATTATGACGATCAATTACAAAAATGATCCCCAGGTTTCTATAATCGAGTAGATGGGTTTTATAAAGTTTATTATGTAGATATCGAAGAGGCGGAACCATCCCGATGAGAATTAGTAAAACAATACCCGCTATTATCCTTTGCTTTTTCATTATCGAACCTCCCTATTTGCTTCGTATTCTTCGCGCTAAAAACCAATTATATAATTAACATCGCATCTCCGAAACTATAGCAACGGGTCATCCTTCAGCAACAACTCCAGCTTCTCCAGGAATTCCTTACTAAACATCGGGAAATTTTCTTCTCGTGATTTCATGTCTAAAATAAGGGGAGACTATTTTCAAGGCAACTGTGTTATCGTATCATAACCATCCGATAGAGGACAAGGATGCGGCTGTATTGGGGATATATGGATTCGAAATTTTTATAAATAAACAGTAGGACCTTTTCCCTCTATATTTCTGTCAGTAGTCGAGCTTGCCCGCCGAAGGAGGGATTTGAATCTGATTTTTCTTAAATTTCTTGAGAAGAAGGCTTTACTGTATTAACATTTTCACGAATGATCATCTTTTTCACGCCAATCTCTTAATTTTATCGTTCTCATGAACTTTGCGACCGTAAATTTCGGCGTTTTCTTTGCTATTGTCCTGGCGGTCTACTTCCTGCTCAACCACCGCTGGCAGAACCGTTTCCTGCTGGTCGCCAGCTACGTCTTCTACGGCTGGTGGGATTGGCGCTTCCTGGGTCTGATACTGCTGTCGAGCGTGGTGGATTACGTGTGCGCCCTGCTGGTGGACCGCACCCGGCACCCCGATTTTTCGGCCCGGAAGCGCAGGCTGGCTCTGACCGCCAGCATCGTCACCAACCTGACGATCCTGGGATTTTTCAAATACTTCGGCTTCTTCGCGGAATCACTGGTCGCGCTGGCCGGCGATGTGGGTATCCAACTGCACCTGCCGACCTGGAGGATTATCCTGCCGATCGGGATTTCCTTCTATACATTCCAGACCATGAGCTATACGATCGACGTGTACCGGGGGCGATTGCGCGCCACCACCAACCTGCCGGACTTGATGCTCTACGTCAGCTTCTTCACCCAGCTGGTGGCCGGACCGATCGAGCGGGGCGCGCATCTCATGCCCCAGATCCTCAACCCGCGACACGTGACTCCGGGGGGCTTCTACAGCGGGGCGCAGCTGGCGTTCGTGGGGCTCTTCAAGAAGCTGGTGATCGCCGATAACATGGCCGTGCTGGTCAATAGCGTCTATGGTCCAGGTGACCCCTGCGGGGCAGCGGTACTCCTGGGGACGTACGCCTTCGCGCTGCAGATCTATTGTGACTTCTCGGGCTACACGGACATCGCCCGGGGCACCGCCCGCATGCTGGGTTTCGATATCTGCGTGAATTTCCGGTTGCCTTACCTGGCGACCAATCCGAGCGATTTCTGGCAGCGATGGCACATCAGCCTCTCATCCTGGCTGCGCGACTACCTCTACATCCCGCTGGGGGGCAGCTGGCACGGACGCTTAAAGACCCTGCGCAACCTGGTGATCACCATGCTGCTCGGGGGCCTCTGGCACGGCGCCTCGTGGCACTTCGTCGCCTGGGGTGCCTTTCACGGCCTGCTGCTTATCGTCTATCGCCTGGGTGAGACACCGCGACAGGCCCGGGAACGCACATTCGAGACCCGCCGGGGCGTCCGCTTCTGGATGGCGGTCCTGGTCTTCTTTCACCTGGTCTGTTTCGGATGGGTGCTCTTTCGCGCCACGGACATGGCCCACGTGGGTCGCCTGCTGGCGACGCTGTGCGCCGGCACGTTCTGGGAGCCGGTCTGCGGCCCCATGCTGCTGATGGTGGCGGCCGCCGGACTTCCCCTGGCCGGGTTCCAGATCTACCAGTATTACCGGCGGTCCCCCGAGCCGTGGGTGACGTGGCCGGGCTGGCTCCGGGCGGGTTTTTACGTGGCTCTCTTCTACGGCGTTGTCCTCTTCGGGGCGCCGGGAAACAATGACTTCATCTACTTTCAATTCTAAAAAAGGGACTCCGGTCCCCGGACACTGGCGCCTGCCCGCCGCGCTGCTGGCGGCCGCGGGCATAATACTGGCCATCGAGCTTCTCGTGGCCCTCCTGCCGCACTCCATTCACAAGGACCTCGTCCGGCACCGGCTCTACCACCCGAACGTAACGCCCGGCATCGCCGAAAGTATCGTGCAGTGGCAGGTGGCGCACGCGACGCTGGTGGGGGAACAGCAGGATCTCCTGCTCCTGGGCGATAGTGCCTGCCTGGTCGGTCTGGAGTCCAATCTGATCATGGAGGAGACTGGCCTCAAGACCTGGAACCTGGGCACCTTCGGCTTCATCTACACCACTGGACAGGCCAACATTCTGGAGCTTTTCATCGATCGCAACGGTCCGCCCCGGTTTCTGATCTACCACACCTCGCACTATTCTTTTACGGCCCAACGGAGCAAAAAGGCGGTCAGGACCTGGGTCTCCCGCCTGCGGGAATGGCTGGCTCCGCCTGAAGCCGTGCGTTACCTGCTGCCCAGCATGCGTCACCGGCAGAAACTCCGGAACACCATTCTGGCGATGGGGAAGGAGAGCGTCTCTTACACGGGGCTGGATGTGCCCCGGGGAAGATTTGCGTCGGACAACGAGATCCGACAGCAGCTCTGGGAGAACCGCGGGGCACTGCCCGATCCACTGGAAGTCGACCTGGAGGAGGTGCTCGGGGAGAATCTCGTCTGGGAGCCCAGGTTCCATCCGAACTGTGTGGACGGGTTGAAGCGGATCTTCGAGATGGGACGAATGTACGGATTTCCGATCCTCATCCTCTTCAATCCTCTCCCCGAGCAGGGGGACAACGAGGTAGTACGGGCCGCGATGGACGAACTGGAAGCGGATCTGAGGGAGGCGATCAAACCGTATCCGTGGGTCAGCATCTACGAGCCGTTCACGCGCTTTTATCCCAACGACTTCTGTCTTGACATGCGCCATGTGAATATACACGGCAGCCGTTCCAACACCAAAGAGCTGGTGGAATGGATCCGCGCCAACTGGCTTTTCCCGGGTCGGACCTGCGTAACCTGTTTAATATCAATTAGTTAGATGCCAGAAATAGCTATTTTCAAGGCTTAGAGGCCATAAATATATGTTAGTTGTTTATTCCTAGTGTGTTACGCAGGTCCGACCCCAATAACATCGCGTCGCCGTAGCTGTAGAAGCGATAGTTCTCTTTTATTGCTTCCCGATAGGCTTTCATAATATTGTTTCTCCCCGCCAACGCCGAGACCAACATGATCAGGGTGGAACGGGGGAAATGGAAATTTGTTATCAGGTTAAATCTGGTCTTGAAACGGTATCCGGGATAGATAAAGATATCGGTGGGAGCGGTGGTCGGTTTTACTATCCCTTCTCCATCGGCGGCACTCTCCAGGGCCCGGACGGTCGTGGTTCCTACTACCCAGAGGCGGCCCTGGTTGGAGTTGATACGATCCGCGGTCTCCGGGCTGATCTCGAAGTACTCCTCGTGCATCCGGTGCTCTTCCACCGTCTCGGCCTTGACCGGCTGGAAGGTACCGTATCCCACATAGAGAGTGACGGAGGCGGTCTCCACACCTCTCTCCCGGATCGCGTTGAGCAGCTCTTCAGTAAAATGGAGACCAGCGGTGGGGGCGGCGACCGCCCCGGGCTTCTTCGCGAAGACGGTCTGGTATCGTTCCCGGTCCTGGGTCCGTAATTTCTCCGGATAGTTTTTCCGATCGCGCTTGATATAAGGCGGCAGCGGCGGAAATCCGATCTCTTCAATGGCTTCGAGGAGGTTGTCGGTCCCGGGGAAATCGATTATGACCTTACCTCCCAAACGTTCGCGGACGACACCGATGATCCTTTCTCCAAAGTCAATCTTTGTCCCCGGGCGAGCCCGGCGGGCGGGTCGGATAAGAGCGCTCCAGCCGCCTTTATCCGCCGGATGGAGGAGCAAGACCTCGGCCTTTCCTCCCGTGGCCGGACGCCGGCCGTACAACCGGGCCGGGATGACGCGGGCGTCATTGAGGAGGAGGAGATCCCCTTCCTGGAAAAAATCAAGGATATCCGGGAAACGCCGGTGCTCGATCTTCCCGGTCTCTCTATTCAGGATCAAGAGGCGAGCATCCTCCCTTTTCTCGGGTGGGTGCTGGGCGATCAGCTCAGGAGGGAGGTCATAATCAAAATTACTGGTCTTCATCATTCCATATTTTTAAATCTCTCATATTCGCTGTAGATACAGCCGCAGTATTGCTGCTTGTAGAGATGGTACTTTTCGGTCAGTTCCCAGTGCTCCTTCCAGCCGGGACGGAAATCACGGTAGAGAAAATCTATCCCCTCCTCTTTCGCGACTTCTTCAGCTACCTCCCGAGCCAGCCCGTGTTTCTGGTGTCTGCTGATCAGGAGCGTCGTCGTAAAGGCATCATACCTACCCTTCCGGGCGACCAGGGCCGTCTGCTTAAGCCGCTGATAATAGCAATGGCGGCAGCGGTTCGCTTCCCGGAAGACCACCCCCCGGAAGAACTCCTCAAAATCATACCGGGGGGAGATGATTATCCGTCGGCCGGTCTGCTTGCTGTACTTCTCAACCGCTTCCCGCCGTCTAAGATACTCCTGGAAAGGCTGAATATTGGGGTTATAAAAATAGCCGTCGACCTGATGGCCCTCTTCCAAGAGAGCCTTAAACGGGTAGGTAGCGCAGGGGGCACAGCAGGCATGGAGTAAAATTTTCACTTTTCAGGTCTAAAACAGTTCCTTCTGAGAAGCGGAGGGGAGGTCGATACCAAGATGATGGTACGCCAGGGGGGTGGCGCAGCGGCCGGCCCGGGTACGCTTGAGGTAGCCTTGCTGGATTAAATATGGTTCATAGACCTCGGCCAGGGTCTCTCCTTCCTCACCGATAGCGACGGCGATCGTCTCGATCCCAACCGGGCCGCCGTCAAACTTCCGGATGATCGTCTCCAGGATCCGCTTGTCCATCTCATCGAGACCCTTCTCGTCCACGTCCAGCATACTCAAGGCACGGTGAGCGATCTCCGGATCGATCTTGTTATCGGCCCTGACCTGGGCATAATCCCGCACTCTTTTAAGCAGTGAATTAGCGATCCGGGGGGTCCCCCGCGAGCGCTTAGCGATCTCCATGGCACCGGGTTCCGTGATCTCCACCTGCAGGATACCGGCCGAGCGGAGCACGATCTCTTTCAGCTCCTCCGGCTGGTAGAAATCCAGCCGGTTGACCAGACCAAAACGGCTTCGCAGCGGCGCCGTCAACAGGCCATACCGGGTCGTCGCCCCGATCAGTGTGAAGTGAGCTAGATTGAGGCGCACTGAACGAGCCGACGGGCCCTGGTCGATCATAATATCGATCACGAAATCTTCCAGCGCCGGGTAGAGATACTCCTCCACAACATGGGTCAGCCGGTGGATCTCGTCGATGAAGAGGATATCCCCTCCTTTCAGATTGGTCAAAAGTCCGGCCAGGTCGCCCGGTTTTTCAACCGTGGGGCCGGATGTGGGCTTGATGTTGCAGCCCATCTCGGAGGCGATGATATAAGCCAGAGTGGTCTTGCCGAGGCCGGGAGGTCCGAAGAAGAGGAGATGTTCCAGGGGTTCGTTGCGGCCCCGGGCAGCCTGAAGGGCGATCAGGAGCCGTTCTTTGATCTTAGCCTGACCGGTGAACTGATCAAAAGAACCGGGCCGCAACTTGCGATCGAAAGACAGGTCCTTCTCTTTCAGAGTTTTGTTGATAAAGCGCTTGGTCATCTATTAGATCTTCCTGTTGAACCAATCCCTATTCCCTAATCCCTATTCCCTAAATTAGCGCCGAAGGCGCTAATTTATTTATATGTATCTCAAACTCTCCTTCAGAAGCCGCTCCACCGGCCAATCCGGTTCGGCCGCGGCCAGCGCGCGGGTCAGGGCCTTATGGGCCACCATCTGCCGGTATCCCAGGGAGAGGAGGGCCCGCATCACGTCGGCGACCTTCTCCTCAGCCTCATCGAGATCGATCTTGCCCGCGTCTTTCCGGAGCCGGGGCAGAAGTGTGATCTTATCCTTCAGTTCAAGGATCAACCGTTCCGCGGTCTTCTTCCCGATGCCGTGGATAGCGGAGAGAAGATCGACGTTTCCGGAAGCGACGGCGCTCTTGAAGGCGGAGACCGGGAGTCCTCCCAGAACTCCGAGAGCAACCTTCGGGCCTATCCTTGAGACCCCCAGCAACATCAGGAAGAGACCTCTCTCTTCTTCAGTAGTAAAGCCATAGAGCGTCTGCTCGTCTTCGCGAACATAGAGATGAGTCAGAATGGTAATCTCCGGGCCGGGCGCGGGGAGCTTTTCAAACGTGCTCACGGGGATGAGCAGGCGGTAGCCGATGCCATTGACCTCGACAACGGCATAATCAGGGGCGCTTTTAATTAATCTACCTTTTAGATAATCAATCATCTGTGTCGTTTAGATCATTCTTATCCTGAAAATAGGTAATCCCCAATGCCAGCGCGTCCGAGATATCCAGGGAGGCCGGAGGTTCCTCCAGTTTCAGCAAGACCTGGACCATTTTCTGTACCTGGCTTTTATCCGCCGCGCCGTTCCCCACCACAGCCTTCTTGACCCGGCGCGCGGCGTAGGTAGAAACCGGGATATCCCGCTGGGCCGCGGCCAGGCTGCAGACCCCCCTCACCTCTCCCAAGGTCAATGTAGATCTGATGTTCTTGTGATAAAAGACATCTTCCAGGACCAGCCCCCGGGGCAGGTATCGATCGATCAACCCCCCGACGACGGAATGAATGCGGGCCAGTTTCTGCGCCGGACTCCGGTGGGATGGGTTCTTTATTATGCCGGCATCAAGAACAATAATTTCGTCGTCCCGCTTCTCCAATACTCCGTAACCGGTAATACTAATCCCCGGGTCAATGGCGATAATCCGGATGTTGATAGGGTCTTCGGCTCTCACTTTTTCAATCTTCCGACTCCAGCTCCTTCAAGATCTCCTCGGGAATGTCACAGTTGGAATAGACATTTTGAATATCGTCATGCTCTTCCAGCGCGTTGAGGAGCCCCAGCACCTTCCTGACCACATCCGCCGAGACCGGCACCTCATTTGTGGACAGTTCGGTGATCTCGGCAAGATTAATCGGGATTTTTTGCTCGGAGAGCGCCTTTCTCACAGCTTCAAAGTCGGAGGGCAGAGTATATATCTCAAAGAGATCATCCTCGGTCCTGAAGTCCTCCGCCCCCGCTTCCAGGGCCATGGCGAAGAGCTCCTCCTCGTCCACCCCCTCCCGGGCCACGCTGAAAAAACCTTTCTTCTCGAACAGGTAGGCCACGCTCCCGGGTCCCGCCAAGTTCCCCCCTTTCTTATCGAAGATATTTCGGATCTCGGCCGTGGATCGATTCCGGTTGTCGGTCAGAGCCCGGATCAAGATCGCCACCCCCGCGGGCCCATATCCCTCGTAAACCACTTCCTCATAGCTGACTCCGGGCAGTTCACCCGTCCCTTTCTTGACTGCCCGTGATATATTATCCGCCGGCATGTTGGCGTCCCGAGCAGCTTGTACAACCGTCCTCAGACGGGGGTTCGTATCGAGGTCACCCCCTCCCTGGCGGGCGGCCACCGTGATCTCCTTGCCCAGTTTGCTGAAGAGCTTGCCCCGTTTCGCGTCTTTGGCCCCTTTCTTATGCTTGATGCTCGCCCATTTCGAATGACCACTCATATGTTTTTATTCCTCCTCACTATCCTTCCGAGCCTGCGCGATTACTTTCTGCGCGATATTGGCCGGGACTTCCTCATAACCCTCGAACTCCATCGTAAAGATGCCTTTCCCCCCGGTCAAGGAGCGGAGTTCCGGGGTATACTTCAGCATCTCGGCCATCGGTACCTGCGCCTGGATGATCTGGCGGGTGCCGGCCGGGGTCATCCCCAGTATCCGGCCCCGCCGGGAGTTCAGATCCCCGGTGATGGCCCCCATGTATTCCGTCGGAACGCTGACATCAACTTTCATAATTGGTTCCATCAAGATCGGCTGCGCGGCGGCGGCGGACTCTTTAAAACCCTGCCGTCCCGCGATCTGGAAAGCTATATCTTTTGAGTCTACCGGGTGGGTCTTCCCGTCATAGACGGTGGCGGTAACATCCATCATCGGATATCCGGCCAGAACCCCCCTCTTCACGGCCGCCAGATAACCCTTCTTGACGCTCTGGACCAGTTGAGCCGGGATATGCCCGCCCACCACCTCATCGACGAAGAGCAGCTTCCCACCCCAGGAAAGCTCGATCAGCTCTTTCTTGCCTTTCCCCTCCGCGTTCTCCGCCCCGGGGGTATAAGGCTGAACATGCATCCATACTTCGGCAAACTGTCCCGATCCGCCCGTCTGTTTCTTATGCCGATACTTGCTCTCCCCGCGCCCCTTGATCGTCTCCTTGTAGGCGACCTTAGGGGTTCTGAGTTCAACCCCGACATTAAAGTTCTTCTGCAGTCGGTTCACGACGATCTGAATCTGGACCTCTCCCATTCCGGAAAGGACATATTCATTGGTCATCGGGTTCCTCGTCCCGATCAGGGTGGGGTCCTCGGCGATAAGTTTGCGGAGGCCTTCCGCGATCTTATCCTCATCACCCCGGGATTTGGGATAGATCGCCATCAAGGCGGTCGGAGAAGGAAAGTGAAGAGGCAGGAACTGATAGTTCTTCCCCGTTTCACAGAGGGTATCACCGATCGAGGTATCCTTCAGCTTGGTCAAAGCGACAATGTAGCCGGGTAACGCGCGGGAGATATCGATCTGCTCCTTACCCTTGATCAGGTAGAGATGGCCGACCCGCTCCTTGTTCTCGCTGGTCGAGTTATATATCTCCGTCTCGGATTTCAGGGTGCCAGACCAGACCCGAAGATAGGAGAGTTGGCCCACAAAAGGATCATTGATGCTTTTGAATACCCGGGCACAGAAGGGCGCCCCGCTCTCCGGCCGGACCATATCGTCTCCGACCGCGATCTCTCCCCGGTCGGCCGGAGAGGGAAAGAGGTCGGATAACCCCTGGAGCAGTTCCTTGATCCCGATCCCTTGAAGAGCGCTGCCGGAAAAGACCGGGACAATGCTCCTCATCGCAAACGCTTTCCGGAACCCTTCTTTCACTTCTTCGGGCTGAAGAGTCCCGCTCTCCAGGTACTTCTCGATCAGGCTGTCGTCCGTCTCGGCGGCGGCTTCCACCACCTTCTCACGAAACCCCTCGACCTCTCCCCGCAGGCCTTCGATGATCTTATCCGCCGCGTTTTCATCCAGAAGGCTGTGTACCTCCGAAAAAGCCGGGTGATCGCCGTCAGGAATATAGAGCGGGATCAGAGAAGCGCCCAGTTCATTCCGAACTCCATCCAGAGCTTTGATGAACCCGGAGTGTTCTTTGTCCAGCTTATTGACAAAGAAACTGATCGGCAACCCCTTCTCACGGGCCAGGTCCCATATCCGCCGGCTACCGGCATCGATCTCCCCCGTCCCGTCCACAACGATAAGGACGCTGTCCACCACCGCCAGGGCCACGATCACTTCACCCCAGAAATCCATATAGCCCGGGGTGTCGACCAGGAAGAGATTCTTTCCCCCGAAGGAACAGTTAAGACAGGAAGTCCGGATGCTGCTTCTACGGGATTTCTCTTCCTCGTCGGTATCCGAGAGTGAAGTCCCCTCATTGACGCTCCCCTGCCTGGTATTGGCTCCCGCCGCGTACATCAGAGCATCCACCAGTGTGGTCTTCCCGCTCCCGTTTCCTCCAAAGATCCCAATTGTCCGAATGTCCGCAACCTGATAATCCGCCATAGTACGTATCCTCTTACTATTTATACTACGCTCGTAAAATATATTCGATCTTCCCGTTTATACCATACCCTCTCCGCGGAATCAACACCGACAACGGGAAAAGTCCGAGAAGCGGGAGGAGAGAGGTAACCCGAAATCATCCGGTACCGACCGGCTCAGGCCCGGCCGAGATACTCTCCGGTCCGGGTATCGACTTTTATCAGTTCTCCTTCCTTGATGAAGAGAGGAGTATTCAACTCCAGCCCGGTTTCTAATCTGACCGTTTTTCGCACATTGGTGGCGCTGTCGCCCTTCAAGCCTTCCGGAGCGTCAACCACCTTCACTACGATGCTGGGAGGAAGTTCGATCCGGAGGGGGATATCCTGATCGGTAAGGACCAGGTCATACTCGGTTCCTTCAATAATATAATCTTTAAAAGAATCAACCAGCACTTCGGGAATGGTGATCTGATCGAAAGTTTCAGGGTCCATGAATACATATCCTCCGCCGTCCCGATAACTGAATTCCAGTTTCTTTCTGATCAAGGGAACGATCTCGACCGTCTCGGTGGAAGAGAATCTGACCTGAGAAGTGCGGCCGGTCCGAATATTGCGCAGCGTGGTCTGGACGAAAGCGCCACCCTTTCCCGGCTTGACCCGCTCCAGATCCAGAACTATGTATATATCGCCGTCACGCCACACGGCGTTCCCCTTCCGCATATCATTAGCGTTGGCCATAACTCTTTCTCCTATTTGAAATAATAATCAATCTTGTGTTTATGTTAGATACTACAACCACCAATCCCGCGTCAATTAAAAGCCGATACTCACCGCTCTCCATCGCCAAACGCCTCAGCCGCTTCCTTCCGGGCCGCGGCCCGGGCGCGGCGGGCCGGCTCATGATCAGGTCTTAACTCCACCGCCCGTTCCAGGTACGGGAGTGACTGACGTGTTTGACCTTCCTTGAAAAGCAAAAGCCCCATGTTATAGTAAGCCGCGGGGTCTTCGGGGTCGATCCGCATCGCCTCCCGGAGGTGGGCGACGGCTTCCTCCTTCCTCCCCAGCCGGTAGATCGCCACGGCCAGGTTGTTATGGGCCTCAACCGCCTCGGGATTGATCTCCAGGGTCCTTCGATAATACGCGACCGCCCCGGTAAGCTCCCCCCGGCCGGCCAGAAGATTGGCCAGGTTGTAATGAGCCGCCTGGTAGTCCGGATCGAGCCGGGCCGCGGTCTGATAGAGCTCGAACGCCTGTTCAGCCTCTCCTTTTTTCAGCGCGATATTGGCCAGATTATTATAGGGCCGCGGGTTTGAGGGTCTCTTTCCGATCACGTCCTGCCACATCCCCTCAGCCGAGCGATAGTCGAGATTGCGACGGATAGTCGAGTATCCCAGGATCCCCACCAACAACGCTGCCAGGATCGTCCCCCATATTTTCTGCCGGCGGCGGGAAGTCGGAAATAGATATCGCAACGCCTCATAACCCCCGATAACGAAGAGGACCACGATCGCCGCCAGGGGGAGGTAGATCCGGTGTTCAAAAGCCAGGTCCTCCAGGGGAAGAATACTGGAGGTAGGGGCGAGGATCAGGAAGAACCAGACCCCTAAAAAACCGAGGGCGGGTTTCTTTATCAATCCCCAGATCGTCAGTCCCAGCAAAGCTCCGATCAAGATCCCCGGGGGGATAATCTCTCCGAATCTTCCGGCGACCGGCCAGTGATAATCAAGGCAGAGCGGATGAGGCCAGAACGAGAGACGGAGGTAATGCGTGATCACCCCGAACTGGCTGAGAGCGTACTCCCCCAGGCGATAGGTCTTGATGTCCCGGTAGGATGTGACCAGAACCAGTATCACCTGGATAATCCAGGTCGCGGCCAGGGCGAGGTAGAGCCACCGCCGCTTTCGCCACAACTCTCTCCAGCTCCGGGAGATGAAGACCCGGTCGTAGCAGATCACCACCAGGGGGGCGGTCACCATCACCGCCTTGCTCCCCATCCCCAGGGCGCAGAGAATCACCGCCGCCGCGTACCACCAACGGGAACGCTCTGAGCCCGCTCCCCGGATCAGTGCGTAGAGCGTCCCCAGGTAGAAGATCCCCATCAACGATTCGCAGCGCTGAGTTATGTAGGCGACGCTCTCGGTCTGGAGAGGGTGGACCTCCCAGAGCAGCGCCGCCGCCAGCGCCAACCCCGAGGCGGACAACCCGTAGCGGGCGGCGAGCCGGGGACTCTCGAAGGTTCTTTTAATGATCCCGAAGAGGAGGAGCGCCGAGATGATATGAATAAGGAGGTTGCCCAGATGGTAACTCGCGGGCGCGCGACCCCCCAACATATAGTTGAGGGAGAGGGTGAGATTGACCACCGGGCGATCCCGAACCGGGCTTCGGGGGGGCGCGGCAAATGCCTCCCGGAGCGGCCAGATCTTCTCAATATTGGGGTTGGCAACGACAACCGCCTCGTCGTCGAAGAGAAACTCGCCCCCGAGACTGTTCAGGTAGACAACGATACCGGCGATAATGATAATCGCGAGACTCAACACAATGTCATTTCTTTTCTTCCGCATTAATCTCTGGGTTCTCCTTGCCTTCCTTGACCTTTCCCGCTCTCCTTCCCAAACGCCGCCAGTATCTTGCGGGCCGGCTCGTAATCCGGTCTTAACTCCAGCACCTTCTCCAGGTAAGGGATCGCTTCGTCTCTCCGGCCTACGCCGGTCAGGGTGACCGCGATATTGAAGTATGCCGCCGGGTCGGCAGGGTCGATCCGCAGCGCCGCCTGGAGATGGGCCATCGCTTCCTCAATCTTGCCCTCCCGGGCGAGCTGGACGCCCAGGTTGTTATTGGCGTCCAGATGAGTAGGTTCCCTCCGCAATACCTCCCGGTAGGCCGCGACCCCTTCCTCGATCCGCCCTTCCCGGATCAGGACGTTGGCCAGGTTGTAGAGGGCCCGGATTGAATGGGGGTTGCCTCTTAACGCCGCCCGGTAATGCTCGCGGGCCCGGGCCGGGTGCCCCTGATCCAGAAGGAGATTGCCCAGACCCAGATGGGCCCGGGCGTCGTCCGGACAGTTCCGCAGGATATCTTGATAGAGGTCGTTCGCTTCCTGATCGCGCCCCGCCTCGGCCAGAATCCGGGCCAGGTCGCAAGCGATCCCGGTATACTCGGGGTTGACCTCGAGGGCCCGGCGATAGAGGGCCACCGCCTCCTCTATCTCTCCCCGCGCAAGCTCCGCGTCGGCCAGGTTCTTAAGCGCCCGGGGAGAGTCCGGGGCGAGGTGCAGGGCCTGGCGGTACGACATGACCGCCTGATCCAGTTCACCCCCCCTCTGGCAGGCAATCCCCAGGTTGGTATAGGCGGCGTAGTCGGGTGAGGACTTGAGAGCCAGCCGGAATTCGCTGGCGGCGTCTTCCCATTGTTCGGCTTCCAGCCGGGCCAGGCCGCGGTCCTGGTGCCACTTCGCCGGGGTGGGTTGGAAGCCGGAGAAATTGATCGAGAAGAGAAGGTAGAGAACCACCCCCGAGACCGTCCAGGCCGCGGCCCGGACCCACTGGCGGTGAACCCAGAAAACCACGACCGTCTTCACCCCATAGGCCGCCGGGATGAGGAGAAAGGGAATGACCGGCACCCGGTAGCGGGCGGCGGCCGCGAAGGGGAGCATCGAGATAAAGTAAAGCGCGATGAAGATCACGATCAATACCCCCCCCTCCAGTTCCCTCCCCTCGCCCCCTCTCTTCACGACCGAGGAGAAGAGCAGAAGCAGACCCAGCCCCCCCAGTGACGCCGCCAGCGCGAAGTTCCCCGGAAGCCGGCGGAGAAGCGGGGAATGAAGTCGGGCGTAATGGACCTCCTTCAGGTTCCGCACCTCCCTCGGTCCCCAGAAGAGGAGCGCCTTGCGGCCCAGCAGCCTCAGGAAGCGGCCGGGCCGGCGGCGGATGAACTGAAAGGCCTGCCGGCTCAAATAAGCCGAGGCCTCACTATGGCTCAACCGCCGTCCCAATCTCTCCGAGAGACCGCGGACGATCCGGGGCCAGTCATAAGGAGTGCCGACATTGCCGATCCCGGGGATATGGTGCGTGGTGCCGTCGGAGAGTTCATTGTTGGCAACCCCCAGACTGATACCGGCATTGGTGGCGAGGGGGACGAACTCCCGGGATACGACGTAATTCCTGACGGTGACCGGGAGGGCGGCGATCAGGACCCCGAGTAGCAGAGAGCCGGCCACCACGAGAACCCGGCCCTTCTCCCCCCGGCGGCGTCCAACCCAGACTACCCAGGCCACCACTCCGGGATAGAGGAGGAGAGCGTTGGGCCGAGCCAGAACCAGCACCCCCAGAACCAGCCCGGCCGCCAGCCCGCCCGGAAAAGAACGCCGGGATACTACATGATCGAGGATAGAGATAAAGAAGAGGCTTAAAAAAACCGACAGGGAAACCCCGACCAGCTCCCCTTCATAATAGATAAATATCCAGTAGATCGAGAGAGCCGCCGCCGCGATCAACCCGGTCGTCACACCGAACCACCGCCGGGCCAGGTGATAGGCGAGGAGCGCGCTCAGGAGGCCCAGCCCGATCTGGAAGAGACGGGGCGCGAGCGAGCCGAGACCGCAGGCCCGGTAGATCAAGGCCAGAAAGAAAGCGTATCCCGGAGGCCGGTAATACGGATAGCGGTAGATCTGCGGATCCTCTCGCCCCTGGAAGGCCGCCCAGTCCCCGGTCGCCATTCCCCGGGCCCAGTAGATGTGATAAGCCGCGTCGAGGCCGGGATGCTCGAAGTCGGGGGTGTCCCGTATCTCCCCCAGGTAGATAAGACGGAGTAGCAGGCCGACGAAGAGGATCGCGGCCAATATCAAGAGATGCCGGGAGAGCCGTCTTTTCGGTACATTATTCATGATTATATCTCTCTTCCGTCCTCCTCCTTCAACATGAGCGATTCTATGCGGCGAACTGCACTAATCTTACGGGCTGCATCGATTGCAAAAATACTCGTTCGCATTTATTAACGCGTCTGCGTTTTTTGCAATCGATGCAGTCTCATAATCTTAGCACATTTTATCCACAATAATCGCTCAATTTAGTACACCTGTTCATAAATACGGTGTTGTATCGAGGGCGTCGAGGCGCCCGGGATGCAAGGCGAGAGGAGGGAGAATACCCTTGCGGTATTTGACCGACGAGCAACGCCGCAGCCCGGGATGCATCGGCGGACGAATATCATTGTATTTATGAACCGGTGTACTTAGGTTAAACTAAATATTATCGAGCGCCCGGCGCGCTTCCTGGAAATCGGGACGGATGACGAGCGCTCTTCGGAGGTGCTTGACGGCTTCCGCCCGCCGGTCCTCTTTAACCAGGATAAGCGCGAGACGATAATGGGCCGGGGCGTTGAGCGGATCGATCCGGATTGAGTGACGATACTCCCGAATTGCCGCCTCCTTCTTCCCCATTAAATCAAGAGTATACCCTAAATTATATCCGGCTTCTCCATAATCAGGATCGATTCTCAGCGCCTCCCGGTAGTGACGGACAGCCTCCTGGTAATCCTTCCGGAAGGCCAGGATATTGGCCAGGTTGTTGTGGGCTTCTGTCAGGTCCGGGTCAAACTCCAGCGCCTTTCGATAAGAGACCATGGCCTCTTCCACTCGCCCCAGCTCCGTCAGGGCGTTTCCCAGGTTGTTGTGGGCCTCCGGATAGCCGGGGTAAAGGCCAAGCGCCCGGCGGAAGAGGGCGATCGCCTCGCCCGTCTCCCCTTCGGCCAGCCGGGCGTTCCCCAGATTAAGCAGGGCGAACTGCGACCGCGGTTCGAGTGATATCGTCCTCTGCCAGAGAGAGTTCGAATCGCGCCAATACCCTTCTTGCCTGATGGCGAGAAGGGAGAGGCCCACCAGCGCGACGCACCAGAATATCCGGACCTGGACCGTTGCCCTTCCCCGGAGCCCGCAGTAGACGGCCAGGGAGATCCCCAGGGCGGGCAGATAGGCGAACCTGTCCGCTACCCAGGCCGCCCCGACCGGCACCAGGCCCGAGATCGGAAACCAGGCAACCAGGTAAATAAGCCACGCAAAGAGGGGCCACGCTATCCCCTTCTTCCGAAGAGCAAAAAACAGGATGGTCACCGTCAGGAGCCCGATAAGTGTCAGCACGCTGGACAGGGTAAGGACGGCATAGTTGGGATCTTTCGGATAGAGCGAGTGGAGATTGAATGGATATACTGTCCGGAAAAGGTAGAATAGCCAGGTCCGGCCGGCCAGAATCAGCCTCTGGCCAAGGCCGATATCGGAGAGAGGGCCCAGGGAGTGAGAGCTTGCCTGGCTGAGAAAAGCCATGGCCGCGGTGAGCAGGGCCAGACCAAAATAAGGTAACTTATCCGGTAGCAACAGACCCGGTGGGCGCTTAATCCCCCCGGGAGGGAAGAGATCGATGACCAGCAGGAGGAACGGAAGAGAGACCGCCGTCGGTTTGGAGAGGGCGGCGAGAGCCGCGAAGACCAGGGAGACCGCGTAGTACCGGCGCGCCCGGCGAGCTCCTCCCCAGGCGGGCCCCGGGAGTCGGACCCGGGCGTAATTGACATAGGCCAGGATTGAGAGCAGACAGAAAAAGACGCCTAGAACATCCTTCCTCTCCGATATCCACACCACCGATTCAACCCGCAGGGGGTGAAGGGAGAAAAGAAGGGCGGCGCCCGCCGCCACCCAGGGAGCTTTCTTTCCGGCGCATAATCTCAGCAGAAGAACGAAGACCAGCAGCGCGTTCAGGGCGTGAAGCAGTATATTGGTCAGATGGTAGCCGGCGGGGTTCAGACTCCAGGAGAAGAAATCCGCCCCATAGGACAACCAGACCATCGGCTTGTAGTTCCCCCCCACCAGGCTCGTGAAGCACCAGCGAATGCTTCGAAGACTCAATCCTCTCCACCCGTAACTATCGATCAGGTAGCCGTCATCCCAGTTGACAAAGCCGTTATCCAGCGAGGGGATAAAGACCAGCAAGGTCGCCAGTATAGTCAGGATTGCCGCCAGTCGGATGGAAGAGTATTTCATCAATAAATATTATTGGAGAGCCCCGAGCCTGTTCCGGGCCCGGGTGTTGCCGGGATCTATCTCCAGCGCCCGCCGGTAGTGGCTCATCGCCTCCCCCCGTCTCCCCTGAAGCTCCAGTGTATACCCCAGGTTATAGTGGGCCTCTCCGTAATCGGGTTGAATCCGCAGTGCCTCCCGGTAGTGACGGACAGCCTCTTGGTAATCCTTCCGGAAGGCCAGGATATTGGCCAGGTTGTTGTGAGCCGCGGCCAGCTCCGGGTCGAGTTCCAGCGCCTCGGAGAGATGAACGATCGCCCGGTCATAGTCGCCCCGGAGAGCCAGAGCATTTCCCAGGTTGTTATGGATCATGGGCCCGCGCGGATTAAAGCGGAGTGCTTCCCGGTACTCATCGATCGCCGCGTCCGGCTTCCCCAGTTCGCTGAGAAGCAGTCCCAGGTTGTAGTGAGCTTCGGCGTAGTGCGGTCTGATCAGGAGGGCCTGCCGGTAGTGGTGAAGGGCCTCCTCGTTCTTCCCCTGCCGCGTGAGGACCGTGCCCAGGTTGTTGTGAGCCGGAACGCATTCGGGATCAAGCTCCAGGGCCTTCCAGAAGCAGGAGACCGCTCCGTCCAGGTCTCCCTTCCGGGAGAAGGCGTTCCCCAGGTTGCTCAGCACCTCCGCCCGATCGGGCTGGAGCTCCCCCGCGACCCGGTAATGCGTGATCGCCGCCCCCACCTCCCCCTCCTCCAGCAAGAGAGCCCCCAGATTTATATGCGCCGGAGCGTAGCCGGGTTCCAGCTCCAGGGCCCGGCGGTATTCGGCCTTCGCCCGGGATGGAGCGCCCTCCGCGGAATGGGCCACGCCTCGGTCGTAATGCCATTTGGCCGGCGAGGACCGGTAGTCGGCAAAATTGAATGAGGCCAGGACCAGGAGAACCACCGTAACGGACCCCCAGAGGGCCAGAGGGGTAAAGCGGCGGCTCAGGAGGAAAGAGACGAGCCGGCAGATGGCAATAGAAGCAAAGAGGAGGAGGCTGGGGAGCACCGGGAGCCGGTAACGGGCGGCGGCGGTGAAGGGAAGTACCGAGAGGAAGTAGGTGATGATGAAGAGGAAGACCATAATGGAGACCTCCCTCACCGGGCTATATCCGGCCCCGTTTCTTCCTTGAAAGAAGACCATCAAAAACCCCACGACGAAGAGAGCCGAGCATAAAGAAAAGCCGAGCGGGATATTTCCCAGTACTGCCGACTTTCGGCGAACGGTCTCCATCTCCCGGTTGTTGGTCACCTCGGCCGGCCCCCAGAAGAGGGCGGACTTCCGGGCAAGAAGGCGGAAGAACCGGGCCGGATGATGGAGGATAAACTCAAGCGCCTGGCGCGCGTACAGCCGGGAAGCGGCCGAATATGTTAGAGTACCCCTCTCCATATTTAGATTCCTCTCCATTTTCCGGACCGCCGACGGGTAATCGAAAGGGGAACTGAACTTTCCGTAACCCGGCAGGTGATGGTTGG
>Ga0208902_1000157_pt1 | contig 42609 bp, 26 predicted proteins | sample AntAceMetag02UKH_FD_184767 | JGI IMG/M metagenome (GOLD analysis project Ga0208902, IMG submission 184767) | Saline lake microbial communities from Ace Lake, Antarctica - Antarctic Ace Lake Metagenome 02UKH (SPAdes) (version 2) | ecosystem: Environmental > Aquatic > Non-marine Saline and...
CCATTTCACAATTCACAATTTCCCCATTCCCTATTCAACATTCAGTATTCGATATTCGATATTCACCATTTCACCATTCACCATTTCAACATTCCCCATTTCCCCATTCACAACTCCCCATTCCCCATTCCTCATTCAATATTCGATATTCCCCATTCCCCATTCACTAAAAACTTTCGTCCCAAGTAAGGGTAAAACCCCTTTTATCTGTCTTAATAACGTATTGTAAAATTTATGGCTTTTATTTATGAAAAAAAGTTACTTTTTCGTACCTGCTTATCCTATCCCTTGCAACTATTGTAGCAATACAGTTTCATATATATTTAACAAAAAATTACAAAAAATTAACAATCATTTTTTGGTTGCTAATTTTTCTAACTTATATTTGCACTCAAAATTAACTTAACCTTAATTTAAATAAAATAACATAACCCTTTAACTATATGAATGAAAGCTTTTTACATAAATTACAATACAATTAATATCGTTCTTACACAATTGAATTTTTAACGTGAAATTTTATAATTAAATATTTTTATTAACTAACAAAAAAGTAATATGAAAAAGATTACCAATTTACTTTTATTGATGATGTTTATGTCGTCAATGGTGTTAATGGGGCAAACAGCCGCCTTTAACACAAACTCTGATGAAGAAGCTCAGATGAGACAGCAGCGGAGGGCACCTAGCCTCAATGCTCAGACTCAAGCTGTGCCTTCTCACAAGCTCGAAGCCAAGAGTAGCACAACTTTTACTGTGCCAAATAAAGGCTCAAGGGCAATAAGCAATATTAAAATTGAGGTAACTGCTGATTATTGGATTGGTGAATCTTCTTATAACTTATGGAGTTATACTGATGGTGCTTATTATTGGGCAACTGATCAAACATTTGCAACTAGCTATGAAACTATTACACATATTCTTCCTTTAACTGAAGGAGATGATTATAGTGTTGATTGCTTTGACTCATATGGTGATGGTGGTATTTCCGGTGTAGTTTCTAATGACGATACCGGTTGGTTTATTATGGATTGGATGAGTAATGATTATGGCGCTTTCGGTGAATTTAATTTCACTGCTTGGGAAGGTTATGGTCCTCCGGTTTATTTGCCAATTACTGCTTTCCCATTCGAAGCTGACTGGGAAGATGGCGTTTTATCAGGAGATGAGTTTGTACAGCCAATGACTGATGTTCAGTCAGGTGCATATTTATCAGCTAATGCTGCTAATGCATCAGCATTTGGTTTTATGATGGAAGGTGGAGCTAGCTCTACCGGCTGGTCAGGTGGTGGTACATCAACTACTTACGATAATGCTTTTGTAGATAATGTAACTCATCAATCTGAACTATTAATGGAAATTCATCCTGATTTAGCTGACCCAGGCTATTTATTCATGACATTTGATATGCGTCAGAATTATTCATTTGGGTTTGCTTATGAGTGGTTTAGAGTATTAGTTGATGGTGTTCCTGTTGCCGACATTAATGGTGATACATTCTGGAATCCTACAACTGATGGTGCTGATCCTTGGCAAAATTTAACCTTTGATCTGACAGCATTTAAAAACCTTGCAAGTTTTGAAGTTACACTTCAGAATTCAGCTAAATATTATTATGGATATTCTACTGATGGTGATGTTGCAATGATTGATAATTTAGGAATGTTTTATTCTGTTCCCGGATTAGAAATTGTTAATAATGCCCTTGATATGGGTGATCGCCCAATAGGTGCATGGATGCAACCAGCCAGCTATGAGCTTGTTAATAACCCTGGTATTGGTGATATTTCTATTACTCAAGCTGATATTGATGATAACTTTGGTGGTTTCCTTGCTGTTACTACTCCTGCACTTCCTTTCGCATTAGCTTCTGGTGAAACTACCTATGAATTTGGTATTGGTGCAACTGAAGAAGTTGTTGCTGATGGTGCATTTGCCGGTAACTTTGCCGTTTTCTTCGGTGGGGCTCGTGCTATTACTCATGCAACCTATTCGGGTAATGCTTATACACCTGATGCCGGTGATGTTTGGGAACTTGCTTTTGATGGTAATGCTGCTGCATACCCTGTAAATGTTCCTATGGGTACATTCCGCGATAACTACGATATGCCTGGTGCTGATGCCGATGGCTGGGATGTTGTTTATATGTTTACATTTGGTACTGATGTAGTGTTTAATGCAGGTCTTACTGCAACAGATGCTAAAATGGCTTTATATCCTGTTGGATTTGAAGGCGTTGGTGGTCCTGATATGGATAACGAACTTTTCAATGGTACAACAGCCCTTGTTGACATTGAATTAACTGAAGGTACATACTATATGGCTGTAAGTACAACAGGTGCTGATTATGACCTGGATGTTACTTTCCCAGATATGCCACTTCCAGAAGCTGCAACATACGTTGCTCCTTTCGATGGCGAAACAGGTGTTATTAATGGCGATGATCTAGTATGGTTATTTGGTGACTATACAGTTGAGTATCAGGTAATACTTGGAACAACTTATCCACCAACAACAGTTGTTGTTCCCTGGACAAGTAACCTTGCTGAAACCTATACACTGGTTAATACACAACCTAATCTCCAGTATTTCTGGATGATTAATACCCGTAATACTACCGGTCAAACTCCCGTTATAGAAGTGCCGATTTGGGGCTTTACAGCTGCAATTACTCCTCCTTCAGGACTAGTGGTAACACTTGACGATCCTGGTGAAAGTTCACCTACAGTAAGTACTTCACTTACCTGGGATGCACCTTTAATGAGAGCATTTCTTGGATATAATGTATATCGTGATGGTGTAAAACTTAATACAGATCTACTTACTACAGAAACATATGCTGACTTAGGTTTAGCTCGTGATATGTCATATACATATTATGTTACTTCTGTATTTGATCAAGGAGAATCAGGTCCTTCAAATGAAGTTACTGTGTCTGCAAGAGGTGTTGGTACATTTGACGGTGTTGTAACGGATGCGTTAACAACCCTGCCAATTGAAAATGCATCAGTAAATATATTTGGTGACGATTATACTTATAGTTTACCTACTAATGCTCTTGGTGAATATTCAACATTAGCATATACAGATACTTATGAAATTGCTGTAAGTGCTGAAGCTTATGGTACTCAAACGGTTGGTCCTATAGTATTAACTCATGGAGCTACCGAAACAAATAACTTTGCATTAACAGAAACTCCTTTACCTGTTGGTTTTGTTACCGCAGAGGAAATTAATGCTGATGAAGTTCATGTTTCATGGACTAATGCAGCTCCTGTTCCAGTAGCAGCATGGCTAGCCCATGATGATGGCGTTAATTACGGAGGTGTTGGTGCCGGTGGTACTGGATTTTCAGCCGTTTCACGCTGGACTCCTGCATTACTTGTTGATTATGTAGGTACTTCTTTAACAAAAATGAATTTGTTTGTAGCGAGTGGTGTAGTAAATGCTGAAATAGAATTGAATGTATGGACAGGAACAACTCCTCCTACTTTGGTTTATACTCAGGCTGTAACAGGCTTAGTTTACGATGCATGGAATGAAATTACTCTTGATACTCCTTTCCCTATTACAGGTGCTGAAGAATTGTGGTTTGGTTATACTATTGCTGATGGATATGATGGCTACCCTGCTGGTCGTGATAATACTCCTGCAATTGATGGTTTTGGAAACAAAATATTTTATGGTGGAGTTTGGTATGATCTTTCAGATTTTAGTATAGCTGGAAACTGGAATGTTCAAGGATTTGTAACTGATGCTGTTACAAACATGTCACGACCATTAGCATCTGTTGAAGGTGCATATTTTAACAATATGAGACCAGTTTCTCCAACATCAAAGGTTGAAGACTCTGACGTAGTTAATACAAGTCCAAGTGCTTCATTACCTGCATATGCAGATGGTAACACTCGTGGTATTGTTAGTTATGATGTATATCGCAATAAGGTTTATCAACCTGAAACTGCTATACTTGTTGGAAATACAATCCAAATGGATTTTATTGACTTCGAATGGGGTATTCAGGATTGGGGAGTTTACCAATGGTCAGTAGTAGTAAACTACGATGCTGGACAGATGAGTGACCCTACTTATTCCAACACATTGGAAACAGATATGGAGATACTTGTATCAGCAATGGTTAACACCAATTCAGGTGATAGCCCTCTAGGTACTATGGTTGCTTTTACAAACACATCTGAATTGGATGAATTTGGCGAGCCTATTTATATATTCAGTGCTATGCTTGACGATGCCGGATTTAAATCCTGGGCTGATTTCCGTCGTGGTACTTATGATATAGAAGTAGTCCTTCCGGGATTTACACCTATTGATTTAACTGGTATAGATATATTCGAAGATGAAGACTTTGAGTGGATGCTTGAAGAAATTATTTCAACTCCTGGTGACCTATATGTAACACCAACAGGTTGGGCTACATGGGTAGGTAATACAGGTGACAATCCATTTGAGCCATTTATCGAAACATTCGATGGACTTGCTACCGACGAATTACCTGATGGTTGGACAGCTGAAGGTCCAACTACTGAGAACTGGGGAGCAGATGCAACTTCCGATAATGCCGGAGGTACTGCACCTGAGATGGAGTTCTACTATTATCCATATGACATAGGTGAATATTATTTAAAAACGCCTATGCTGAATACTGATGGACAGGAAACTCTTGAATTTGCATTCAAACAGTATTTAAGCCATTACAATTCAGTTACCTATCCCTATACTATAAGGGTTGTTGCTATTGCCGATGGTGTTGAATATCTTATCGAAGAATGGGCACCTACTGCAAATATTACTGCCTCTGATTGGAACTATACACTTACCGATGCACATGGCGTTGGAGCTGAAGAGTTCCAGCTAGCTTGGGTAATTGATGGAGCTGTATATGGTATGAATTATTGGAATATTGATAATGTAGTTCTTAACGGACCTGCCAGAAACAAAGCAAGTCGTGCCTTTGAGGTATACAAAGTATATCATGATGGCACATTAATTACAGAAGTAATTGACACTGAGTATCAATATGGAACCGAAGGTGAAGTATTAGTAGCCGGCGAAACATACACAGCCGGAGTTGCTGCAGTATTTACAATGGGACAATCAGCAACAGCTGAGTTCGATTGGATTTATGTACCATGTGATGACTATGATGCACCAACAGCATTTACTGCTGCACAAGACGAAGGAACCCTCAATATTACATTGGATTGGACCAACGTTGATGCTGCTGCTTTAGATACAATTGCCGGAGTTGCAGTATATCGCGATGGTGATCTTTATGATTTTATTGATTTTGAGACCGCTATTACAAATACATATACAGATGGACCACTTGATTTTGGTACATATAGTTATTGTATTACCTATATATATGATAGTGGAGCCGAAACATGCCAGGGCGTAGTTTGCTCAGGAGATGTTGAATTAACTGGCAATGCAACTGTAGATGGTTTTGTATTCCAGGATGCATATCTTGGAGGCGCTCCAATAGAAGGCGCAGAAGTATATCTTGTAGATGTTGACGATCCTACTATGGAGTTCTTCTACTTCGCAGATACACTTGGTGCTTATGGTGGTGAAATTATAGCAGGTACTTATGATTATACAGTAAGTGCATGGGGATATATGACAGAAACATTGGATGGTGTTGTAATACCAGAAAATGGAACAGTATCTAACACATTTGAGTTAGACGAATTCCCAGCTCCTCCTGTTAATGTAGTAGCTACAGAACTTAACGATGATGAAGTACTACTTACATGGAATAATCCACAATTCTCAATGTTTGAGCCTTATGTTGCAGATATGGGTACAGGAGTACCAGCAGGATGGACAATAGATCCTGCAGCTATGCCAACATGGTTCTGGACAGAAAGTGATGCCGGAAATCAATTAGGAGGCAAAGCATTTATGTTTGTCGATTCTGATGCAGCCGGTACTGTTGATATGGATGTAACCATGACAACACCTGTTATTGAGTACACAATGGGTCAACCACTGTTATTGTTAAATTTCGATCAGTATTATAATTATTTTTCTGGTGATTTTGCTGATGTTGAAGTATATGATGGTAATGACTGGGTAGTTGTACTACATCAAACAAGTGATCAAGGTGGATGGACTAGTCCTAGCCATAAATCAATAGATGTAACAGCATATGCCAATCCTGAATTCCAGGTACGCTTCCGTTATGTAGCTAACTGGGATTGGTATTGGGCAGTTAACAATGTAGTAGTAACTAATGCGGTAACCCGCACAGGTGAACCTATATTAGCCAGCAGACCAATTACTACACGTGCCATGACAGGATATGAAATTTATCGTACAACCTGTGTAACAGGAGATCTTACATTTATGGGAATGGTACCAGCTACCGATTCTGTATTTACAGATCACACATGGGGCGCAGCCGAACCAGGTGTTTACAAATGGGGAGTTGTTGCTGTTTATGAGACTAATGATTCAGAAATAGCATTCTCTAACTGTCTTGATAAAAACATGATGACAGATGTAACAGTAACTGTTGCAACTAATAGTGGAGATAGCCCTGCAGGTACATTTGTAGAGTTTACAAATATGTCAGAACCTGAATTAGGACTTATATATGTAGCCATTCTTGACGAAACCGGTTACTATGCATGGGATGATTTCCGCTTAGGAGATTATGACATACATGTTGAGAAAGCTGGATTTGCAGCTATTGACATAGTAGGCGAACCTATTTGGGAACCTACTGATTTTGTATGGTTACTAGAAGAAGAGATTACACCTGTAGGTGATCTACATGTTAATCCAAACGGTTTTGCAACCTGGACAGGAACAGCAGGACCTCCTCCACCTCCTCCTATTCCGGTAGTTTTCGAAGATAACTTCGATACTTACAATGCAGGTGAGCAATTAGCTTGTCAAAATCCTGTTGGTTGGACAACTTGGAGTAATCTTCCTTGTTCAAGTGAAGATGCTTATGTATCTGATGCTTTTGCATACAGTGGAAGTAACTCAGTTGTTATTGTTGAAAACGAGGACTTGGTTAAAAATCTCGATACTTATTTAACTTCAGGTGCCTATTCTTCAAGAATGATGGTTTATGTACCAACTGGTTTTGATGGATATTATAATGCAATGACTGACTTTGACGTTGCATATGAGTGGGGTTTTGAGATTTATTTTAACCTTGATGGAAGTGGTAGCGTAAATGGTGGTGGCACTGGTGCGGCAACCTTTACATATGCCCATGACACTTGGATGATGGCTCAACTAGATATTGACCTTGATAATGACTGGGCCGAATTTTATCTTGATGGTACCCTTCTCCATGGATGGACATGGACCCTTGGTGCTGCCGGTGGTGGTGCTCAGTTACAGTTGGCTGCCTTCGATTTCTTCGGTGCAACAGCAACAACTCAAATGTATTTTGACGACTTCATAATTGAAGGACCATTAAATACTACAGCTTCTCGCTCACTTGAATATTATAAAGTATGGTTAGATGGTATCTTCGTAGAGAATGTAATGGATAACTTCTACCAATATGATGTAACAACCCTAGTTCAAGGACAGGAATATTATTCTGAAGTTGCTGCTATGTACACAAATGGTATGTCAGAAAGAATGGATTATTACTGGACATATATGCCATGTGATAGTTTCCCAGGACCTGCAAATTTAGCAGGCGAAGTACAAGATGTTAATAATGTATTCTTAACATGGGGTGGCACTCCAGTTCCTCCTCCTCCTCCGGTAATAATTATCATTGACGAAAACTATGATGATTATACTGCTGGTGGTAAACTTGCTGAGCAAGCACAAGCCATGGGTAGGATGTATTGGACAACATGGAGTGGAGCTGTAGGTGGCACAGAAGATGCAACTGTAAGTGATGCACAATCCGTATCAGGAAGCAACTCAATGCTAATTGAGCAAGACGTAGATGCTGTTCTTTTATTTGATGCTTATACTGCAGGTGTATTTAATGTAGACTTTGACGTATATATTCCAGCAGGTAAACTTGGTTACTTTAACCTATTACAAGCATTTGACGGTGCTGCTAGCAGTTGGGGTACACAAACCTACTTTAACGCAGGCGGTGCAGGACTTACTGACGCAGGTGGTGCAGGTACTGGTGTATTTACATATACTTATGATACATGGCACCATGTAACTACTATGGTTGATTTAGATGCTGATTATGCAGAAATGTATTTTAACGGTGACTTTATCGTATCATGGGTATGGAGTGGTGGAGCCTTTGGCACAAACACTTTAAATCAGTTCGAATCTATGGACTTCTATGGAGCTGCTGCTGATGATGGTACTTTATTTGATAACATGTTGATTACCATGGAACCTGATAAAAGCGCTTATACAAGCTTATACGGTTCTGTTATATCAATTGGTGATAAGGGAGAAGGTTATCTTAATTCATTACCAGCTGGTAGCGAAAGCAGACAACTTGGGTTAGGAACTCGTGCATTGTTATTTAACAATGGTCCTTTAGTTAATAGTGCTGGAACTGGTGCAGGTGGTGCTGACGAAAGTATATTGATGGATGGATTATCCACATATGGCTATGGTGTTAGTATTAATTCGGGATATTCTTTAGCTGATGACTTTACTGTAGATCAAGATTGGACTGTAGAAACATTTACATTCTACGCTTATCAAACAGGGTCTTCTACTTCATCATCTCTCACAGAAGGTTATTTCCAAATTTATGATGGTAAACCAGGTGATGGTGGAACTGTTATTTATGGCGATCTTACTACTAACAGAATGATTAATACTACATGGACAAATATTTATAGAAATAATGATGGCCCTGGTGGATCTACCAATAGGCCTATTATGGAATATGTTTGTGATGCAAGTGGTTTAACTCTTACTCCTGGAGCATATTGGGTTGAATTTACAGTAGCCGGATCTCTATCTTCAGGTCCTTGGGCACCTCCAGTTACTATCTCTGGACAACCAATTACCGGAAATGCAATGCAAAATACTGGTGGCTGGGCAGAAATTGATGGTCAAGGAATGCCATTCTTAATTAACGGTACATCCGGCGGCGGCGGCGGCGGCGGTTACGATCCTGGTCCGGTTATCGGAGCCAATGTATATCGTGACGGCGTACTTATTGCTGAAATGGTACAAGATACTTTCTATCTTGACCTTGCCCTTAACTATGGTATATATGAATACTGCGTAAATCTTCTTTATACAGATTTAGCAGAATCATGTACAGGATCATGTATTGATGTTGAAGTTACAGAAGATTGTGTAGCTCCAGAGGATTTAATTGCAGAACTTGAAGGAGATAACCTTGTTCATTTGCTATGGGATACATATGTTCCACCAACAGGTGAATGGATAATCTATAACGATGGAACATTTGAAAATGGATTATGTTCAACAGCTGGAGGAGCCGGATTGGCTCAGGTATTTACTCCAATAGAGTATCCTTGTACAGTAACAGAAGTTAGATACTTTAATGATGCCTATGGTAGTCCTGCAAACGAGAATAATATATATGTATTGACCGGCGACGGCGCTACAGTATTGGCAGGACCATATAGTGTTTCCGGAGAAGCTGGAGATACATGGGTAACTGTTGATGTTGATGATGTTACTCTTGAATCAGGTACATTTATGGTATATACAGAAAATGCAGCCCCTGACGGACCATTTGTAGGTGTTGATGACAGTTTCTATGATGGTTCTTTATTCTTTGGATCACCAGGAGCATTTACCGAATTAGGTGTATATGGATACTACTATGTTGGAAGTCATGAAGCATTCGTACTATATGGAGAATTAACAGCAAATGCTGTATCTAACTCTACATTATTACGTCCTGCAAATGCAACAAATAATAGTTCAGCATTAGCAGTTTCTAATCATGTTTCTAACTTTGTTGCTAGTCCTGATAATAATCAATCTCGCTCATTTGTAGGTTACAACATTTATAAGAATGGTGATTTATTAGAAGCCTTATGGCCAGATAATTACTATGATTATATGGAGATGCAAATAAATACGCATTGTTACACTGTAACAGCAGAATATAGCTACTGTGGTGAGTCAGATCCTTCAAACGAAGAATGTATTGATATAACTGTAGGTATTGATGAAATAGGAGAAAATGAAGTATCATTATATCCTAATCCAGCATCAAACCGTGTAAACGTTACATCTATACATGAAATGACCCGATTGACAGTAACTAACTATGTTGGTCAGATTGTTTATACAGAAGATGTAAGTACTACAAGAGTTGAGTTAAACACTAACTCATATCAAGCAGGTGTATATCTAGTTAAGATTGAAACCGAAAGCGGAGTAGTTACCAAGCGAGTTATTATCAGAAGATAATAAACATCGTAAGGGTAGTTACCTACCGACGCATTAATATTAAAAGAGCCTTCCGACTTAGTCGGAGGGCTCTTTTTTTTGTAGCAAGGTGAGAATGTTGTTATTCTGATACCCAACATTCGCCTCAGGCGGTCGCACAAAGAGTATGATGACAAAACCCAAAGCGCCGAGCTGTCATATCGATGGAGGCACGACTGAGTGATTCCCCGGGAATGCTAAAATTTGTTATATTATACTTATACAGTATATTACAAAACGCTGTCGTTGGAAACGGAGGGAAGCCTGCCTGAGGGTAGTCAGGAATCTCTAACACTATACAATATACTATTTTTAGTTTGGAAACATAAACTCATCCTATTTTGTTATTTTTGCCAACATTAAGAAAAATGGCTTCTGTTTTGAATTAAGTGTGTAATAATTAAGTTTTTTCATTATAAATAACACTCAATAACCAAATAAAAAAACCGAAAATGAAGAAATTTGATTTAGAGGATAGGTTTATTGACTATACTATAGGAGTTAATAGATACAGTTTATAAAAGTATTGAGACCACTAAATCGAATATGTAAATACATTGTAAATCGAGTGTTTAATATTTAATGTTGAATGTTGAGTGTTGTGTGTTGAGTGTTGAATGTTGAGTGTTGCATGTTGAATCTCAATAAGCAACACTCAATAGATAATACTCAATTAACAAATAAAAAAGCCGAAAATGAAGAAATTTGATTTAGAGGATAGATTTATTGACTATACTATAGGAGTTAGTAATATTGTTGATGAAATTGATAGTTCAAAATTGGGATCTAATATTTCTGGTCAGTTAATTAGGAGTAGTAGTTCGCCTGCTTTAAATTATGGTGAAGCTCAAAGTGCAGAATCAAGAAAAGATTTTGTTCACAAACTTAAAATTGTTCTTAAAGAGCTAAAGGAGAGCCGTGTTTGTTTAAAAATTATTGAAAGGAAGCCATTAATCACTGACACAAAGAAACTATATCCAATATTGAAAGAAACGGAGGAGTTAATAGCGATAGTTTATAAAAGTATTGAGACCACTAAATCGAATATGTAAATACATTGTAAATTGAGTGTTTAATGTTGAGTGTTGAATGTTGCATGTTGCTTGTTGAATGTTTGATCTTTATAAGCAACACTCAAAAAATAAATAAAAAACAGGATATTAAGAAATTTGATTTAGAAGATAGATTTATTGACTATACTATAGGAGTTAATAGCTATAATTTATAGAAGTATTGAGACCACTAAATCGAATATGTAAATACATTGTAAATCGAGTGTTTAATGTTGAATGTTGAGTGTTGTGTGTTGAGTGTTGTGTGTTGAGTGTTGAATGTTGAGTGTTGAGTGTTGCATGTTGAATCTCAATAAGCAACACTCAATAGATAATACTCAATTAACAAATAAAAAAGCCGAAAATGAAGAAATTTGATTTAGAGGATAGATTTATTGACTATACTATAGGAGTTAATAGCTATAATTTATAGAAGTATTGAGACCGCTAAATCGAATATGTAAATACATTGTAAATTGAGTGTTTAATGTTTAATGTTGAGTGTTTAATGTTGAGTGTTGAATGTTGCATGTTGAATCTCAATAAGCAACACTCAGCAGACAACACTCAAAAAATAAAGAAAAAAAGCCGAAAATGAAGAAATTTGATTTAGAAGATAGGTTTATAGACTATACTATAGGAGTTAATAGCTATAGTTTATAAAAGTATTGAAACCGCTAAATGAATGTAGATATATTGTAAATTGAGTGTTGAATGTTGAATGTTTGATCTCAATAAGCAACGCTCAATAGACAACGTTCAAAAAACAAATAAAAAAGCCAAAAATGAAGAAATTTGATTTAGAAGATAGATTTATAGACTATACCATAGGAGTTAATAGCTATAGTTTATAAAAGTATTGAAACCGCTAAATCGAATATGTAAATACATTGTAAATTGAGTGTTGAATGTTGCATGTTGAATATTTGATCTCTTTACAAGTGGAGTTGATAATTAACAACTATTCATCACAAAAAGCGCAGAACCAAAAATAATGATATCAGTAAGTAACATAAAAAAAGAATTTGGTGGCTCCCCTTTGTTCGAAGGGGTTTCGTTTAACATTAATCCAAAAGACCGAATTGGTCTTGCCGGAGTAAATGGTGCAGGAAAGTCGACACTGTTGAAAATTATGGCTGGGGAGCTTGAAGCAGAAATGGGTAAAATAATAATACCATCTGATGTTTCTATTGGTTATCTTCCACAGGAAAAAATCATTTCTTCCGAATTAAGTATTTTCCAGGAAACAATGCAAGCTCTTAGCTTTATCGAAAGCTACAAAGCTGAGATTGATAATATTCATCGAAAATTGGAAAGTGCGGATAATGTTAGCGATAAAGAATATTCAAAGCTAATTGACAGACTATCATTTTTAGATGCTACTTTAAGTATATATTCTCCTGAACAACTAAAGGGAAATGCTGAAAGATATTTGATGGGTTTGGGTTTTAAGCGTGATGAATTATTCAGGCCTATGACAGAGTTTAGCCAGGGATGGCAAATGCGTGTCGAGATAGCTAAATTATTATTGCTAAAACCTGCCTTATTGCTTTTGGATGAGCCTACTAACCATCTTGATATAGAATCAATACAATGGGTAGAAGACTTTTTAATAACATATCCGGGTGCGGTAATAGTTGTTTCGCACGACCGTACACTTCTCGACAATATTACCAACAGAACAATAGAAATTAGTAATGGCAAGATGCATGACTATAAGGTTGCTTATTCGGAATATATTCAACAACGCGAAGAAAGAGAATTACATCTTCAGGCAACTTATAATAATCAACAAAAGGAAATTAATGAGGTTGAGCGATTTATAGAACGGTTTAGATATAAAGCTTCTAAAGCCAAACAAGTGCAATCGCGTGTTAAGCATCTTGAAAGAATGGATAAGCTGGAGTTAGATAATATTGATAATAGTGCCATTCATTTTTTATTCCCTCCGGCACCGCATAGTGGAAAAGTAACCATTGATGGAAAAAAAGTTTCAAAGAAATATGGTGATTCATTGATTCTTGATAATATCGATTTTGAGGTTCTGAAAGGAGAAAAAATTGCTTTTTTGGGAAGAAATGGGGAGGGAAAATCAACTTTGGCAAAAATTATTGCTAATAAGATTGATTATTCCGGTAATCTTAATCTTGGTTTCCAGGTTACTACCGGTTATTTTGCCCAGGATCAGGCTGATATGTTAGACCCTGAGCTTACAGTTTTTGAAACCGTTGATAATGTAGCAGTTGGTGACATCAGAAAAAGGATAAATTCAATACTTGGTGCTTTTTTGTTTCAAGGTGATGATGTAAATAAAAAGGTAAAAGTGCTTTCCGGAGGTGAAAAATCACGTTTGTCATTAGCATTATTACTACTACAGCCCAGTAATTTGCTATTATTGGATGAGCCTACAAATCACCTTGATTTGAGATCGAAAGATATTCTAAAAAATGCTTTATTGCAATATGATGGAACTTTGGTTATTGTTTCGCATGATCGTGATTTTTTGCATGGTTTAACCAATAGAATATATGAATTTAAAGATAAGGTAATTAAAGAGTTTAGAGGAGATGTTGAAGAATTTATAGCAAGAAGAAAAATAGATTCACTGTCAGTGCTTGAGCTAAAGGATAAAACTGTGGCTACTTCAAAAAGGAAGAATTCAGATAAAAAACTCAGTTGGGAAAACAAAAAAGATTACGAAAAGAAACTCCGTAAAATAAAAAATGAAATTGATAAAATTGAAAATCAAATTGCGAAAACAGAATTAAATCTTAATAAAATAAACGATAATTTATCTAACCCTGATGATTATGAGCAAGAGATAAAATCAGGAGAGCTATACAAACAACATGATATCACTACCGAAGAGCTAAATAAATTATTTGAAATATGGGAGTTAAAACAGCAAGACCTGGAAAAGCTGGAGAATTTAAAATGATTCAATCATTCACTCATTTACCCGATTAATCATATCTCACTTATTACGATTAATCATTTTTACTGCAACTTCCCTTAGGTATTCTTTTTTCTTATTATCAACATTAATTTTGTCAAGACATTTAATTCCTGCAATAAAAAATTTATCAATTTCAATATTTGCTGCATCATCAACTTTTAACTTTGAAAAAATTGATTTGGCAAGTTTTATTTTATTTTCTTCATTAATATCTGGTGAGTTATAAAGCAAAATTAATTCTTCCTTTGTTTGATTATCAGCAATTTCAAGTGCTTTTAAGTAAAGGAATGTTTTTTTATTGGTAATTATGTCGCCGCCTGTTTTTTTTCCAAAAATATTTTCATTTCCAAAAGTATCAAGTAAATCATCCTTCAACTGAAAACCAAGACCAATGTTAACACCAAAGTCGTAAAGCAGATCAGCATCCTCACAAGGAGCTCCTCCTATTAATGCCCCAATTTTAAGACTGGCACCAAATAATACACCGGTTTTTAGCCTAATCATATTAATATATTCATCAACAGTTACATTGTTGTTAATTTCGTAGTTAAGGTCAAATTGCTGACCCTCGCATACTTCAATTGCTGTTTGGCTAAAAACAGTTAGTGTTTTGTGAAGAATATCTTTGTCGGCTAGTTGAGCGTATTGGTATGCAAGTGCAAATAATGTATCACCGGATAATATGGCGATATTTGAATTCCATTTTTTAAAAACGGTTTCTTTTCCTCTTCTAATTGGTGCATTATCCATAATATCGTCATGGATAAGGGTAAAATTATGAAATAGCTCAATTGCAATTGCCTGTGACATGGCTTTTTCGTAATCATCACAAAATAATTCACACCCCATTAATGTTGTTACTGGTCTTATTCTTTTTCCACCAAAACCCAGAGTGTACTTAATGGGGCTATAGAGTTCAATAGGTTTATTGTTATATTCAATTTGATGGAGTTGTTTCTCAAAATCTTCCACCAACTGCTCGTAATTATGCATATTATTTATGATATTTTATTGATCTCATTAGTTATTTAAAGTCTGAAATATCTTAGGGTTTCAGGCTTTAAATATTTTTTATATACAAATACTATTTTGTGTTTTTTTCTAAAATCAAGTGTTTAGTTTATAGTGTTTGAGTTCGAGGCTTGCAAAGACTTTAAAATCAAGGAGTTTACTTTTGTAAATGACTGTTTTAAAGACGAGCATAACGAAGAAATCGGACATTAGAGACAAACACATTAATCGATAAGATCTAGTAAATATTGTCCATAGCCACTCTTAACTAATGGTTCAGCTATTTTTCTTAATTGGGCTGCATCAATAAACCCTTTTTTGTAAGCTATTTCTTCAATACAACTTACTTTAAGACCTTGCCTGTCTTGAACAACTTCAACAAATTGCGAAGCCTGAGTTAACGAGGTAAAAGTTCCTGTATCTAGCCATGCTGTACCACGACTTAGCAATGCAACTTTCAGTTTTTGTTTCTCAAGATAATACTTGTTAATATCAGTTATTTCGTACTCTCCTCTTGCGCTTGGTTTTAGATTTTTAGCAACTTCTACAACAGAGTTATCATAAAAATATAACCCGGGAACAGCAAAATTAGATTTTGGCTTTGTCGGCTTTTCTTCAATTGATAAAGCATTAAAATCATCATCAAATTCAACAACTCCATATCTTTCCGGATCGGTTACATGTGTTGCAAAAACAATACCTCCATCAGGGTTACTGCTTGAGATAAGAATTTCCGGGAAGCCTGTTCCGTAAAATATATTATCTCCCAGAACCAATGCTACTTTATCATTACCAATAAAATTTTCACCAATTACAAATGCCTGAGCAAGTCCGTTTGGAATTTCTTGAACTGCATACTCAATTTTACATCCAATTTGTGAACCATCGCCAAGCAACAACTCAAAATTTGGAGTATCATGGGGTGTAGAGATTATTAATATCTCACGGATTCCTGCCATAAGGAGTACCGATAATGGATAGTATATCATTGGTTTGTCGTAAATAGGCATTAGCTGTTTACTAACTGCTAAGGTAAGGGGATGTAAACGGGTTCCTGATCCTCCTGCTAATATTATTCCTTTCATTTTTCTGTTTTTTTATAAACAAAATGTTCTTTTGGTTTTAACTCTTTAATAATGAGTTTATCAAGTTCAATATCTTCTTCTTCATCAAACACTTCCAGATAAGGCTCTTTAAACGACTTTGTTATAATTCGCTTGTCAAGGGTTAGCAGCAACGATGGTAATACAAACAAGTTAGATAGCAATGCTATAATAAGTGTAAATGATACTAAATATCCTAGAGCTTCGGTACCTCCAAATGATGATAGTGTGAAAATATAAAACCCAAAGAAAAGTACTATTGCCGAATAAACCATACTATATCCTGTTTCAATAAGTGCTGCAAGTACCGCAGGTCGTATTTTCCAGTTATTATGGCGTAGTTGTAATCTGTAACGTGATAAAAAGTGTATCGTATTATCCACACTTATTCCCAAGGCAATACTAAAAATTAATATTGTTGATGGTTTTATGGGGATATCAAAGTAGCCCATCATTCCTGCAGTAAGTATTTGGGGGATAATATTAGGAATTAAAGATATTAGAATCATTCGTGCTGACGAAAATATTAAAGCCATCAATATTGTAATGATAAGAATAGCCAGCATCAGGCTCATAAATAAATTCTTAACAAGGTAATTTGTACCTTTCAGAAAAACTACACTCGTGCCGGTTAAGCTAATATCATATTTTTTTGGTGAAAAAATTGAATCTATCTTTGGTTGAATATCAGTTAATATTCGGTCGATATCATTAGTGCCAATATTGGCCATTTGAACTGAAATACGAGTAGTTTGGAAACTAGAATCCACAAATGCATTTAATATACCTTTTTTGCTATCCCCCATATCAGGCACATATGATAGAATAAAGTTTTTCTCTTGATTATTAGGTAATGAATACATCTTTTCATTACCCTTGTAAAATGCTTGTTTTGCAGATTTAACAACTTCAACAACAGATACCGGTTTTGAGAATTCGCTGTAAAGAGCCAGAGTGTCTTGAAGCTGATCAATTTTATTTAGTGTTGAAAGCCGAAGAATACCATTCTTTTTTCTTGTATTAACAGTAATTTCCAATGGCATAACACCATTAAAATTCTGTTCAAGAAAAATCATGTCTTTGTAAAGTTTATCCTTTTTAGAAATATCATCAACTATATTTCCGGTTGTTTTTAGTAGTGTTAGCCCGTAAATTGCCACCACAAAAATTATAGAAGTAACAATATATATTATTGTTCTTTTTGTAAGAATAATGTTGGTTACTCTTGTCACAATAATACTAATAAAACCTTTGTCAAGATGCTGTAAATGTTTGGCTTTTGGAACAGGGAAGTAGCTAAATAATATTGGTAAAATAAAGAGTGATAGCAAGTAAGTTATCAGGATATTTACAGAAGCAATAACACCAAAATCAACCAGAAGCTCATTCCTTGTAATAATAAATGCCGCAAAACCAGCTGCAGTAGTGGCATTTGTAAGCAAATTTGCATTTCCAATACGCGAAATCATTCTCGACAGAGCTTTAACCTTATTACCATGAAGTCTGTACTCATTCAAATATTTATTCAATAGAAATATTGAGTTCTCAACACCAATTACAATAAGCAAAGGTGGCAGGATACCGGTTAAGATTGTTATCTTGTAGCCAAAAAGTACTGTTGTTCCAAGCACCCATATTACTGCGATTATAACAACCAGCATTGCAAAAAGTACAGCTCTGCCAGACCGAAACAGGATAAATAATAATATGGATGTGATTACTAATGATAGTAGAACAAATAATAGTAATTCATCTTGAATCTTTTTTGATGTTACTGTTCGTATATATGGCAATCCTGAATATTTAACATCAATTTTATATTCATCCCCAAATTTATCAATTGTTTCTTTTATATTCTTTACCAGACCAATTCTGGCCTTAGAGTTTAACACTTCCTTTTTAAGTGTAATCATCATTAAACTAACGTCAGTTTCCCTATTAAAAAGACGCCCGTCATAAAGCGGAAGGTTGTAAATTATATTTTTTATTGAATCAACTTCTTGTTGTGATTTTGCCTTCTGTGATGATATTGGTAAAAACTGGAATTTTTTAAGACTATCATTACGTATCAAATTATATAGGCGCGAAACACTCACTACCTCCTGAACGCCGTAAATTTCAAGTACTTCATTGCCAAGATCATACCAGCTATTAAAATGGTCAGTTGTAAATAGATCTGGATCCTGAATTGCTACAAAAATTACATTGCCGTCAAGTCCAAATTGTTTCTTGAAGTTTTCATATTCAATACTTTTGGGATCAGATGATGGTAACATACGGGCCATTTCATACGACATCTTGATCTTTGATCCCATATACCCCATAAAAATAGTTAGTACTCCAATTGTTATCAGAATAACTAACCTGTTTCTTAAAATAAATCTAACAAGAAATTGCCACATGAATTCTTTATTTCTTAATGTTTGCACTAAAATAAAACAAATAATCTAAACGACTTTTATTAATAATAAAGTGATTATTAAATAAGCTTTGTACTTTTGTGTTTTACTTATAAGTAGTATTAAATTTTCGCAAATGTAAGTTTTGTTTTTATAATGAAAAAAGGAAAGATACTTTTTATTGACACAGCTCATGTTGAGCTAACTAATATTCTTATTAGCCAGGGATTTATATGTAATTACTTTGATGACTTTGGCAGGGAAGATTTCATCAAAATTGCTCATGAATACATTGGTATTATAGTAAGAAGTAAAATTATACTTGATGCTGAGTTTTTATGCCACTGTACTAATCTTAAGTTTATTGGTAGAGTGGGTGCAGGCATGGAAAATATTGATGTTGATTATGCCCAACGTAATGATATTATATGTTTAAATGCACCAGAAGGAAATCGTGATGCTGTTGGTGAGCAGGCCATAGGTATGTTGCTTACCTTATTTAGTAATTTGATTATTGCTGATAATGAGGTTAGAAATGGAGTTTGGATTCGTGAGGGCAATCGCGGTTACGAGCTTGGTGGTAAAACAATTGGCATTATAGGATATGGAAATACTGGTGGAGCATTTGCAAAAAAGCTTGTAGGTTTTGATGTTAATGTGCTGGCTTACGATAAATACAAAAATAATTTTTCAGATGAGTTTGTTGTAGAGTCAACAATGGATGAAGTTTTTAAACAAAGCGACATTGTAAGCTTACACATTCCTCTTACAGATGAAACTAAATATTTAGTAGACACTGAATTTATCAACAGGTTTGAGAAAAATATTTATCTGATAAATACTTCAAGGGGTAGTGTACTAAGAACGAGTGATCTTGTTTTAAGCCTTAGGGAGGGGAAAGTTCTTGGTGCCTGTCTGGATGTGCTTGAATACGAAGGGCTTTCGTTTGAAAACGTAGTGCTGCCTGATGATTTCAAGAATCTTATTTCCCTGAGAAATGTTGTATTATCACCACATATTGCTGGCTGGACTCATGAATCAGGCTATAAAATGGCTGTTACATTAGCTAAAAAAATCGCCTCTCTTAATCTGTAAGTACCCTATGCAATCTGGAAGAGATACCGTACGCAACCTGGAAGAGTCCGCAGGTCCTTCCATAGTTGAATAGGTCCTTCCAGACTAATATACAATAGCCAAAACAACAACATCCACCAGGAACTTCATCCTCTGGAAGGATCTTGGATATACAATACTTTTAACTTTCTTTAAAACTAGTTGTAACAATCAGCATATTATTTCCGTCATACATACAAAATCATCAATAAATATGAATCATGAAAAAAATCACTTTTAAAATAGTTTTAGTAATACTATCAATTATTACTACATTTCCATTGGTTGCTCAAATCCGCGGAAACGGCGAAATAACAAAACAAAATCACAATATTGGCAGCTTTGATGCTATAAAAGTTGATGGAGCGAGAACTGTTTATTTAACCCAGGGGGATAGTTTCTCAGTTGAAGTTGAAACAGACTCAAACATACAAGAATATGTAACTGTTGAAGTAAAAGGCAGCACATTGAATTTCGGTTTTAATACTAATAAAATTAAAAAATATAAGGTATTAAATTTTTATGTAACTGCGCCAGATATTAAGCAAATTAGGGTTTCGGGAGCTTCAGATATGATATCAAAAGGAACTCTAAGCGGAGATGATCTTAAAATAATAGTTAGTGGTGCATCCGATATAATATTAGATGTTGATTATAAAAGTATTATTACAAAAGTTTCCGGAGCATCTGACGTTACCTTAACCGGAGTAACTGTTTCAAGTGTTGTTGAAAGTAGCGGAGCATCAGATTTTCATGGTAAAAATCTTGTTTCAACTAGTTCTGTAGTAAATGCAAGTGGTGCCAGTTCTTGCTTTGTAAATGCAAAATCGAATCTTTCTTACCAAGTCTCAGGAGCATCAGAAGTGAGGTATGCTTCAGTACCTGAAACAGTTATAATTAAAAATAGTAATGAAGCGAAAGAAATAATCGTATTAAATGATACAACATTAATCTCAAGTCATTATACAAATTATGACACAACAAAAGTTAATGTTGGGTTACTAAATGTAGAGGTTATTGAAGGTGATACTACATTCGTATCTGTAGGCAGGCATACTTTGATAGTTAGTGATGATGGTGATGTAAAATGGGAAAGGCGTAAAGTTAGAAAATTTAATGGTCACTGGGGAGGTTTTGAACTGGGAATAAACGGTTATGTAACACCTGATTTTAACACAAACTGGGCAGCTGAATACGATTACTTAAATCTCAGATACGAAAAATCAATTGCTGTAAACTTGAATATTTATGAGCAAAACATTGCTTTAAATAAAAATAAAACAATTGGTTTAGTTACCGGGTTGGGGCTTTCATGGAATAACTATCGTTTTAGCAACAACACTTACCTTTCACCTGACAGTACGTATATTAAGGGTTACTATATAGAAGATGTGTCTGTACGAAAAACTAAATTAACAGCAATGTATTTAACTGTACCCTTAATTTTTGAAATACAAACTAATCAACCAAGGAATATTCACAGGTTTCATTTTGCATTTGGTGTTGTTGCAAACATGCGGATAAGTACACATACTAAAGTATATTTTAACGATGCCGATAAAGTATATTTCCTGAGAGATACGGGTACCGATCAAATTTTACCAACTGCATATCGTACTCCTAATTCAAATGAGAGAAATATTGTAAAAAACAATAACAGCTTCTATCTGCAACCATTTAAATTTGATGCAACTGTTAGATTTGGTTATGGTATAATTAATTTGTTTGCAACATATTCGTTAAATACAATGTTTCAAAGTGATCGAGGCCCTGAATTATATCCTGTTACTGCCGGCATAACCATTGTTGGATGGTAAGCGTTTTTCGACATTAGTAATCCGCTTTATTGTATAGTCATATTCTGGGTTTTAACATTATATCCCTGTAGGGTTTTTCAACAGGGATATTTTTTTAATGTACGGTGATATTTTGTAAACCTAGAATTTCTTAATTTTGCCATAATAAAATGCTAGCATTAATTTTGTTATAGTAACTAAAAATAAGAAGAATGTCAGGACATAGTAAATGGTCAACAATTAAAAGAAAAAAAGGAGCATTAGATTCAAAGAGGTCTAAGGTGTTTTCAAAAATTATAAAGGAAATTACTGTTGCTGTAAAAGAAGGTGGAGCTGATCCTGATGCTAACCCTAGATTACGAATGGCCATTTCAAACGCCAAAGGTGTTAGTATGCCAAAAGATAATATTGACAGGGCTATTAACAAGGGTAAAGATAAAGATAGTGCTTCGTTTACCGAGCCTACATTTGAAGGTTATTTGCCTAATGGAATAGCCGCCTTTGTAGAATGTACAACAGATAATAATCAGCGTACCGTTGCAAATATCAGGGCAATTTTTAATAAATCGGGAGGTAGTTTAGGAACAAACGGATCATTGAGTTTTATGTTCGACCGTAAAGGAATTTTTATAGTTCCTGTTGGTGATATTGATCAGGATGAGTTTGAAATGGAGTTTATTGATGCTGGTGCTGAGGACCTTGTATTAGAAGATGATGGGTTTTTTCATATAATAACCTCTTTGGAAGATTTTGGCACAATGGCTAAAAAGCTTGAAGACATGAATATTGAGCCTGAATCTGCTGATTTGCAACGCATTCCAACCGATACAAAAACATTAAATTTGGATGATGCTCTGAAAATAATGAGAGTTATTGATCAGTTCGAAGATGATGATGATGTGCAAAATGTTTTTCATAACCTGGAATTAACTGACGAAATAATAGATGCAATGTAATGCATCGATTTAACCTGAATTATTCATAGTACCTCTCGCAAAGGTGCTAAGCCGCGAAGAATAAGTAAATTAAAAACTTTTTCTTAAAAACCCCAGTTTTTATAGGTTCAGACTAACTCATTCATAGAATTATTCATATCCAACACTTTGCGACTCCGCGTCTTTGCGTGATGAATTTTTCAACTTAAATTCAATAAACAGTATCTTCATTATAGTATTACATCGATATAACTTCATACCAGACTAATTTTGTCACTATAGCAAAACAGGGTCAGATTTTCTTTCAAATCTTAGATTATTTTTATCTCATGCGCTATATTTAACCTTTGAATGTGAGCTTAATCAAATTACAATGTTGTTTATAATTCTGAAAGAGGCTTTATTTCATAATTTATGGACGCGCATTTATTAAACCTTTCTAATTTATTGTAATTTTTGCCTTAATTAGTTTCTAATAATTAACTATTGAAACCTGTAAACAATAGATAAATCAACTGATATATAGCAGTTAAAAGGCATTCTCATAAATAGCAATTAATTAACTGATTTATATCATATATTTTTATGAGCATAAATAATAAATAAGACTAAGAAAGTTGTATTTTTACGGGTAGTAATGATAAGGTTAAGGTTTTAGCCTTTTTTTAATAACCATTGTTAAATAATTAACATTAGTATATAATATTTTTCATCTAACAATTTAAAAGTTATGAGTAATAAGATTTCCAGTATGGCAGAATATCTGCAGAAGTATCAAGAAAGTGTTGCAAATCCTGAAAAATTTTGGGCGGAGATTGCAGAATCTAATTTCTGGCGAAAAAAGTGGGATAATGTACTTGACTGGCGTTTTGACGGTCCTGATGCTCCACAAGTTAAATGGTTTGAAAACGCAAAGTTGAACATTACCGAAAACATTTTTGAAAGAAATATGTTTATGAGAAAAGATCAGGTTGCGCTAATATGGGAGCCTAATGATCCAAAAGAAAAAGAAGTAAAACTAACTTATGGAGAACTTTTTGATAAGGTAAAACAATTTGCAAATGTTTTAAAAAACAATGGTGTTAAGAAAGGAGATAGAGTTGCAATTTATCTTCCTATGATACCCGAATTAACTGTAGCAATGTTGGCTTGTGCCAGAATAGGAGCAATTCACTCAATTATCTTTGCCGGATTTTCTGCAACAGCATTGGCTGATAGAATTAATGATTCATCATGTGAAATGGTACTAACATCAGATGGTGGTTATCGTGGAACAAAAACTATTCCTTTAAAAGCAATTGTTGATGAAGCTGTTGAAAAATGTCCTTCTGTTAAAAACGTAATTGTATTTAAACGTACAGGAGAAGAAGTAAATTTTGTTGAAGGTAGAGATATTTGGTGGCATGATGCTTTAAAAGGTGTAAGTACAGAGAATGTTGCTGAAGTTATGGATTCTGAGGATACTTTATTTATACTTTATACATCAGGTTCAACAGGAAAACCAAAGGGTGTTCTTCATACAAATGCAGGATATATGGTTTTTGCCGAATATACATTTAAAAACGTATTCCAGTATAGTGATGGTGATATTTGGTGGTGTACAGCCGACATTGGTTGGGTAACAGGTCATTCATATATTGTATACGGACCATTATTGGCTGGTGCAACTTCTGTTATGTTTGAAGGAGTTCCTACATGGCCTGATGCTGGTAGGTTCTGGGAAATAGTTGATAAATATAAAATAAATCAGTTTTATACAGCACCTACAGCTATTCGCGCATTGGTTGCACAAGGAGATGAATGGGTTTTAAAACATGACCTTAGCTCATTGAAAGTACTTGGAACAGTTGGTGAGCCAATAAATGAAGAGGCATGGCGTTGGTATCATGACCTTGTTGGAAAAGGTAATTGTCCAATTGTTGATACATGGTGGCAAACGGAAACCGGTGGTATTATGATTACTCCTTTGGCTGGTATTACCCCAACTAAACCATCATTTGCTACTTTACCATTACCGGGTGTTCAACCAATACTCGTTGATCCTGAGGGTAATGAGCTTAAAGGCAATAGCGTTGAGGGTATACTATGTATTAAATTCCCATGGCCGGGAATGTTACGGTCACTTTATGGAGCCCACAAACGTTGTTTTGAAACATATTTTTCAGCATTTAAAGGCTTATATTTAACTGGTGATGGTGCCAAACGTGACGAAGAAGGATATTACAGAATTATAGGTCGTATTGATGATGTAATAAACGTATCGGGTCACCGTATTGGTACTGCCGAGGTTGAAGATGCAATAAATCAACATCCTAAGGTAAATGAATCTGCAGTAGTTGGCTATCCTCATGCTATTAAAGGCTCAGGTATTTATGCTTATGTAATTTGTGATGAATTATCAGAAACCGAATTAGAAACAATTGAAGCTGAAATTAAAGCCACAGTGAATAAGTATATCGGACCAATAGCAAAACCTGATCAGATTCAGATTGTTGGTGGTTTACCAAAAACTCGTTCCGGTAAAATTATGCGCCGTATTCTTCGTAAAATTGGAGAAGGTGATGCTACTAATCTGGGTGATACATCTACACTACTCGATCCGGGTGTTGTTGAAGAAATTATCACCGGTGCTAAAGTTGAAGTTAAACGATAGTTTCATTTTTCACTTAATTCTCGTCTCGTTTGAAACGAGGATGTCATTTAAATTAGGGCATCCGCGTTTCAAACGCGGACGATAAATTTTAACATAAATTTATTATAATGGAAAATCAAAAAGTAATGAACCGTGGTTTAGTTGTATTGGGTGCTATACTAATTCAGTTAGCATTAGGTGCTATTTATGCATGGTCAGTGTTTACTCCTTCGCTCATAGTTGAAGGTTGGGCGAAAGCTGATACACAATGGGTTTTTGCAATTGGACTAGTTTCTTTTGCAGTATTTATGGTTTTTGCTGGAAAAAAAATAGCGACATGGGGTCCACAAAAGCTTACGTTTCTTGGGGGTATAGTTCTCGGTTTAGGATACCTAATTGCAGGTTTATTTGGTGGCACTAGTTTTTGGCCTTTGGTGATATTAATAGGTCTTGTTGGAGGTGCTGGAATTGGATTTGCCTACGTTGTACCAATTGCGGTTGGTATGCGATGGTTTCCTGATAAAAAAGGGATGATTACAGGATTAGCAGTTGCTGGATTTGGTTTCGGAGCTATGCTCTGGGTAAAGTTAGCTGGTTCATGGGGTCACTTAATAGAGAATATTGGCCTTTCATCTACATTTACAACCTATGGGATAATTTTCGCAATAATGGTTATTATTGGTGGACTTTGGATGAAATTTCCTCCTGTTGGCTGGAAACCTGAGGGTTATAAAGAAGCAGTAGCAGGAAAAACAGGATCTTCTGAAGATAAAGAGTTCAGTAGTAGTGAGATGTTGAGGAAACCTCAGTTTTATTTAATATTTTTCACTTTTGTTGTAAGTGCTGGAGCAGGATTAATGTCCATTGGGTTAATGAAACTTTATCCGATGGAGGCTCTACAGGCAAATGGTTTGTCGATGGCAGAAGCAAGTGCCATTGCTGGTACTGCCATGGCTGTTTTCTTTAGTCTGGCAAATGGTATTGGTAGAATTGTATGGGGAATGTTAAGTGACAAACTTGGTCGTAAAACATCTATTATTATTATGACTGCTACTCAAGGTATACTTGTTATACTCTTTACCTATATGGCAGGTAGTGAAATACTGCTTTATCTTGGTGCTACACTAATTGGGTTTAACTTTGGCGGTAACTTTGCACTATTCCCTACAATAACTGCAGATACTTTTGGTGCTAAAAACGTTGGTCAAAATTATCCATTCGTTTTTCTTGCTTATGGAGTAGGCGGGATACTTGGTCCAATACTTGGCGGAATGATGGGAGATATTGGTAATTTCTCAATGGCATTTACTATTTCCGGAATTGCAGTTTTATTTGGGACAATATTAATGCTAATGGTCAAACCTGCTAGAAAGTAATTATTTGTAATACTTTTAATAAAAAATGTAGTCATTTAATCTCCGGAAATTCATAAAACTTCCGGAGATTTTTTTATGCAATATTTTTGTTCGATGTTATATTAACATTAATTACTTTTGTGAACTAAATAACAGTCTTTGTATATTTTATAATATTTTAATAATCAGCCTAATAATATACTATTATGCCAATTAAGCAACTCGACAGTATTTTTCGCCCAAACAGAATAGCACTTATTGGAGTGTCAAATGATCCTAATAGTGTAGGTGGTTTAACATTAAAGAATTTGGTGGGCGGTGGTTTTCAGGGGGTGATCTATCCAATTAATCCACGTAGAGAAGCTGTGATGGGGATTCCTTGTTTTCCAGATGTGAAGAGTCTTCCGAAAACACCTGATCTGGCTGTTATAATGACAGCAGCTGAACAGGTTCCTGATATTATTGTTGAGTGTGGAAACGCAGGAATAAACGGGATTATTATAATGTCAGCAGGGTTTAAAGAATCGGGGGAAGAGGGGAAACTTTTAGAAGAAAATCTAAAAAAGCAGATCAATAAATTTCCTGATATGCGTGTTATCGGACCTAATTGTCTGGGGATAATAGTTCCGAGGGCGAAACTTAATGTAAGTTTTGCTAACGGTATGCCGAGAAAAGGAAAAGTAGCATTTATTTCTCAATCAGGAGCTCTATGCGCTTCAATTCTTGATTGGGCCGATGAGGCAAAAATCGGGTTCTCTTATTTTGTATCAATTGGTAATGCTGTGGATGTTACTTTTGGAGATTTGATAGATTATCTGGGTCAGGATAGTAATACAAAATCCATAATGTTATATGTTGAATCGTTGGCCAATGCCAGAACATTTATGTCGGCGGCTCGTGCATTTGCACGTAAAAAACCAATTATTGTATACAAATCTGGTCGGTTCCCTGAATCTGCGGCAGCAGCAGCATCACATACAGGTGCACTGGCTTCGGAGGATGCTATTTATGATGCTGTATTCAGAAGAGCAGGTTTAGCAAGGGTTTACGATATTGGTAATATCTTTGATTTTACAGATCTTGTTGGTAGGAAACGAATGCCCAAAGGTACTGGGATTGCTATTGTTACAAATGCAGGGGGCCCTGGAGTAATGGCAACCGATACTATCATTTCTTTGGGAGGCAGGCTCGAAACTCTATCAAATCTAACGATGAGTAAACTTAATCAACTACTACCTTCATATTGGTCACATGGGAATCCTGTGGATGTATTGGGAGATGCTTCACCTACTCGATTGTCGCAGGCTACAAGTATAGTCCTTGATGATGAAAATATTGATGCCGTATTGGTTATTCTTACTCCTCAAGCAATGACAAACCCAACAGCAACAGCTCAGGCAATTATTGATATTTCTGCTCACACATCAAAATTTATAATGACCGCATGGCTTGGTGGTACTAGTATGCGGGAAGGTCTTAATCTGTTGACAGATGCTGAAATACCTGTTTATAGTACACCTGGTCAGGCTATGCGATCATTTATGACCATGACACGGTATATTAACAATCTCGAATTACTTTATGAGACTCCTAAGGATGTACCTGTATCATTCAATTACGATAGGGAAAGCCTGAGAGAGAAATATGTTGGCAATATTTTCAAAAAGTCGAAAATCTTGTCAGAGGATGATTCAAAGCTATTGATAAATGATTATGGAATTTCTACAACTCATCCTCAACTTGCAACAACAGTAGATGAAGCAGTTGAAATTGCTAATAAAAAAGGTTATCCTGTTGTGCTTAAAATTAGCTCACCTGAAATTACGCATAAAACTGATGTTGGGGGAGTGGCCTTAAATTTGGGAACTGATGAAATAGTAAGAGCTACTTATAAAAATATGCTCGAAACAGTATCTTCAAAAATACCTGGTGTAAAAATTAATGGTATCTCAGTGCAAAAAATGATTGATACGAAAGATGATGTAGAATTGATTCTTGGTATTAAAAAAGATAAACTTTTTGGTACTGTAATACTTGCAGGTATGGGAGGTACAAGTGCTGAATTGTTTAACGATAAACGACTCGAATTTCCACCATTGAATGAGCAACTTGCACGTCAGATGATCGAATCATTACAAATATACCCATTACTCGAAGGATATAGAGGCAGTAAACCTAAAAATATTGATAAATTAATTGAGGTATTAATCCGTGTATCATATTTAGCTGCTGATTACCCTGAAATAGAAGAGCTTGATATTAATCCACTTATAGTTACTCCTGATGATGTAATAGCCTTAGATGCTAGAATTGTTGTGGACAATGAACTTTCAGATAAAGAAAATATTGATTATTCGCACCTAATGCTTAGACCTTACCCGGAAAGGTTAAGGAAAAAGGCAAAATTACGAGATGGTACTGAAATATTATTGAGGCCAATTAAACCTGAGGATGAGGCACTATGGCTGGAAATGTTAGGTAGTTGTTCTAAAGAGTCTATTTATCATAGATTTAGATATGATTTTTATTTTAATTCGCATGAGGTAGCTACTCAATTTTGTTATATTGATTATGATCGTGAAATGGGAATAGTTGCTGAAATTGATTTTGAAGGTAGAAAGCGATTGATTGGTGTTGGCAGACTTATTTCTGACCCTGACGTTATTAATGCTGAGTATGCCGTTCTGGTTCCCGACGATTGGCAACATAATGAGTTGGGCTATATATTAACACAATATTGTATCGAAATTGCTGCTAACACAGGTATAAAACGTGTTTCGGCTGAAACAACTTCTGATAATAAAGCTATGATATCTGTTTTTAGAAAATTAGATTTCAGAGTGGTTTACAATGATGATACTACCGTTACTGTTTTTAAAGACTTATGATAGGGTAAGCATCAATACAGGTTTTGCCATACAATCTTGATTTTTTTTGCCAAATGCATTGGCTTCTTTGAAGAGAATAGCAAAATTGTTGTTGTTGTAAACCTTAAGAAAACTATCTTTGCAAACGGAAAATAAGCAATACAGAATAATAAACAGTCAATAAAATATTATAATAACAAGATGAGTAAATTAGCAGAATTTGGGCTTGGAGATAGACTTAAGGTAGTAGGTAAAATTCAATCAGTTGGAATTGTTGGTTGTGGCTCAGTAGGTATGGCAATCACCTTACTTGTAGCACGTTATGGGATGGAGGTAGTTTTTGTTGATGTTTCGACTGAGCGTATAAATGAAATTTTTACTAATCTTGAAACACAGCTTGATGATGAAATAGTTCATTGGGGAATTACAGCATCGGAGAAACGCCTGGTATTGTCGCGAATTACCGGTACTACCGATTTTGCTGGATTAAAGAATTGTGACGTTGTGATAGAAGCAATTAGTTCAAGGAAGAAGGGTACAGAGATTGAGCAAAGAAAAGAAGTTTTTCGTAAAATTGAAGAGGTGGTTAGTGAAAATACTATTATATCTTCAAATATAAGTACACTTGTAATTTCTGATCTGGCTGAAGTACTTAAGCATCCAGGGCGTGCCATAGGTATACATTTTATCGAACCAATAGATAAGACTAATATAGTTGAGGTTGTTAATGGGGTTCAATCTACAGAGGAAGCCCATAAAAAAGTTATGAGATTTTGTCAGATGATTAATAGAAAAGGAATATGTGTGAATGAATCTCCTGGCAATATTAGTACGCGAATGTTAATACCCATTGTTAATGAAGCTTGTGAAATACTAATGGAGGGTATAGCATCTATGCAGGATATTGATCATACTACTCGCGAAACCCTTGGATACAATGTAGGCCCGTTTGAACTTGCTGACAGGATTGGATTGGATAAGATATTGAAATATATGGAGAACCTATATGCTGAGTATGGCGAGAGTAAATACAAAGCATCACCTGTAATAAAGAGGCTGGTTAGGGCAAATTATCTGGGGAGGCGAGTTGGACGCGGGTTCTATAATTATGAGAATGATAAACCTGTTAGTAGTACTATTACCAATTCAACAATTAAGTAGATTATTACTAGTATAAATTATATTGAACGCATGAAAATTATTGTATTAAATTGTGGAAGTTCATCTATTAAGTATCAGTTGTTTGATATGCCATCGAGTAAGGTAATCGCAAAGGGTTTGGTTGATAAAATTGGATTAAAAGGAAGTGCGATTAAGTTCACAAGAGGTGATGAAAGTCAAGTTACTGTTGAAGGAGAGATTCTTGATCATCAGCAGGGAATAGAATATCTACTGGGAATATTGATAAGTGATAAATATGGAAGTATTGAGAAAATATCAGACATTCACGCAGTTGGGCATAGGGTTGTTCATGGTGCAGAAGAATTTAGCGGCAGTGTTATAATTGATAATGAGGTAATTACAGCTTTGGAAAAATCTTCTGAGCTGGCACCATTACATAATCCTCCAAATTTAAAAGGGATTTTTGCTATGCAACAACTGCTTCCTGATGTAGTGCAGGTTGGTGTTTTTGATACAGCATTCCATCAAACGATGCCCGAGCATTCATATTTGTATGCAATACCATATGTTCTTTATGAAAAATACAAAATTCGTAGATATGGGTTTCATGGCACAAGTCATAAATATGTAAGCGCAGTAGCTTGTGAAATGTTAGATGTTGATATTAATACTCAAAAAATAATTACATGCCACTTAGGTAATGGATCTTCACTTACTGCAATTAATAATGGAAAATCATATGATACTTCAATGGGCATGACGCCTACAGAAGGCTTAATTATGGGTACCCGAACTGGAGATCTTGATCCAGGTGCATTATTGTATATTGCAGGTAAAGAGGATACTAGCATTAATTATACAAACACCCTAATAAATAAATTCTCGGGTTTGTTAGGAATTTCAGGTGTTTCATCCGACATGCGTGACCTGGAAGAGGCTGCTGCCGATGGAAATCATAGAGCACAACTAGCTTTGGATATGTTTGCCTACAGAGTAAAAAAATATATAGGTTCATACGCTGCTGCTCTCGGAGGTGTGGATATTATTGTTTTTACCGGTGGTATTGGTGAAAATGATACTGAAACACGCAAAAAAGTACTGAGTGGACTTGAGTTTATGGGAGTTAAAACTGATGCTGAAAAAGCTAACGTTAGGGGTAAAAAAGCAATTATTTCATCAATTGATTCACCAGTAAAGGTACTTGTAGTACCTACTGATGAAGAACTTATGATTGCCCGTGATACTTATGAGCTGGTATCCTGATACTATAATACACAAGTTTCAATGTCCAAATAATAAACAATAAGATACCTTATTGCTAATTCTCCTTTAGTTGATTGTATTTTTTGTCAATAATATCTGATGCACATTCAAATATTTTATCAATTGAATTACAACCTTCAACTTCATAATATTTTCCCTGTTCTTTGTATCGTTCTATTAATGGGAAAGTTTCTGCTTTATATATTTTAAGCCTGTTTTTAATAACGTCTTCAGTATCATCTTTTCTGCCCTCAATTTGTGCACGCTTTAATAATCGTTCAACAACCACATCATCTTCAACTGTAAGAGAAAGCACCATTGAAATTGAAGTGTTGTCTTTGGTAAGAATATTATCTAAATCAACTGCTTGATCAATTGTGCGAGGAAATCCGTCAAAAATAAATCCATTGGAGTTTTTGTTCTTAACTAAGGCTGACTCAAGGATCTTTATTATTAAATCATAAGGCACTAATTCGCCTTTTTCAACAATTGATTTTAACTGAATACCAAACTCTGAGCTTGATTTGATTTCCTTACGGATAATATCCCCGGTTGAAATGTGAACAAGATTGTATTTCTCGGTAATTTTTGATGATTGTGTTCCCTTGCCACATCCAGGAGGGCCAAATATGATAATGTTTAGCATAAGATATATGTTTATTATTACTGCTCAAATATAATGAAAATTTTAAAAATTGTTAATTAATTAACAGAAAAATTGTTATTCTTATATTCTTACAAAGATGCCTCCATTTTCAAGTGATTTTTTACATTTGCAAAGGAGTTATTCTTGTAATTGTTTAATAATGACAGACAGCTTACTATATTATTTGAATGTATTACAGAATAGTGATACTATTAACAATAATTTTACAATTGCTGATACAACCATTGTATCGCAAGTTGAAAATTTAACCTTTCTCCAATTTGATAATGTTGATATAAATCCAACATTATATTTTGCCAGCTCAAATACTGATGTCATCACATATATACTATTTGTATTATTGGGTGTTATTTCTGTAATTTGGTATTTTTTACCTGAAAAACTTTCAACTATTCTATCGTTAAGATTAGTTAGTAAACTTCAAAGAGTAGGAGATAGCGACACAAAAGTTATTGGAGCCTTTGTTTCAAGTTTTTTTTGGTTAAATTTTATAGTATCATTAGGCATTTTTATTATGCTCATTTTACAATTATTTTTTGAAAAAGAAATCACTGATTTTTCTATTTATAGTTTGCTGAGCATTATTTATTTGATTTTGCTAGTGTTAATATTATATAGATACATAATAATTAGGGGGTCAGCATTTTTATTTCAAACACATAAATTAATGATAGAGCAGTTGGAGATTAGTAGAAATATTCAGTTTCTATCAGGCGTGTTGTTGGTTCCTATAATATTGGTTATATTGTACATTGGAGGTGATTTTTTCATATATATTGGCATAGGAGTAATAATTCTATTACAAGCTTATAGAATTCTACAATTAGTCATTATTGGAAAATCAAGTACAATTTTTTCGACAGTACATATTATTTTGTACCTTTGCACGCTCGAAATAGTACCTGTTTTGGTACTTGTAAGATTGATAGGTAACGGTTCTGTAATATAAAACATTATGGTGGTTAACACCATAGGTGTTCTGTTAGGAACAAAAAACATCTGAAGCATTGAAGGTAAAAAATATTTTAGTTTCCCAACCTAAACCTGCTGACATGGATAAATCACCTTACGGTGAATTATGCAGGAAATTTAATGTGAATATTGATTTTCATAAGTTTATAACTATTGAAGGAATAAGTGCTCAGGAATTTAGAAAGGCTAAAGGAGCTTTTAATGGGCATACTGCAGTAATATTGACTAGCCGCCATGCTGTTGATCATTTTTTTAGGATGGCTAAGGAATTAAGATTTGAAATACCTGATTCCCTTAAGTATTTCTGTATATCTGAATCTACTGCATACTATTTGCAAAAGTATGTGCAGTACAGGAAAAGAAAGATATTTTATGGCAAGCAAAATTTTGCTGATTTAATGAGTGTGATAAAAAAGCATAGCGAAGAAAAATTTCTAGTTCCTTCTTCAGATATTCATAAGCAAACAATGTTTAAGTTATTGGATGCTGACAAGATAAACTATTCCAATGCAGTTATATACCGTACTGTTGCCAGTAATTTATCTGATGTTGAAATATCCAAATATGATTTGGTAATTTTCTTTAGCCCTGCCGGAATTAAATCACTGCAAAATAATTTTCCTGATTATGAACAGTCTGATAAATTAATTGCCGCTTTTGGGCCAACAACTGCCAAAGCGGTTAAGGATGCTGGACTTAATCTTACCATTCTTGCACCTACACAGTCGGCTCCATCAATGACAATGGCCATCGATGAGTTTCTAACTAAGCAAATAAAAGACAGGAGAAGAAACGGTCGTAAACAATAGACGTACTACTTAGTTTACTCTTTCATTTTTGTATCTATTATAATAGTTACCGGACCGCTGTTTGTTAGTTTTATATCCATCATAGCTCCAAACTCACCTGTTTTAACATTTGTAGATATCAGTTTATCAAGCTCTTTAATAAATTTCTCGTAAAGAGGAATAGCTTTTTCAGGTCGTGCTGCATTAATGTATGATGGTCGGTTTCCTTTTTTTGTTTTTGAGTGTAATGTAAATTGACTTACAATAAGAGCCTCTCCTTTAATATCAATTAATGAGAGATTCATTATTCCTTCATCATCATCAAATATACGTAGCTGAGCAATTTTTTTGCTTAACCAAATCACATCTTCAGATTCATCAGAGTTTTCTATTCCTAATAGTACTAGTAAACCTGTATTGATACTTGATTTAACCTGTTTATCTATTGTAACTGATGCATTTTTAACTCTTTGAATTACTGCTCTCATATTCTTTTTGTATGTGAATACCCAATTAAACATTGTCCAAAAACAAATTATGTTCTGGGTATATTAAATTTTATAATTTATTTCTTAGTTGTATCACTATTTTTCGATCTGCAATTTATTAATTTTGTAGAAAACAAAATGTAATGGTTAGATTAAGTGTAAATATTAACAAAATAGCAACCTTGCGTAATGCACGGGGAGGAAATCAACCTGATTTAGTGAAGGTGGCAATTGATTGTGAAGCGTTTGGTGCACAGGGAATAACTGTTCATCCTCGGCCTGATGAGCGTCATATTAGATATGATGACGTCTCACTATTAAAAAATGTTGTTAAAACAGAATTTAATATCGAAGGCAACCCCACTCCTGAATTTATAGAATTAGTAATAATAAATAAACCTAACCAGGTTACTTTGGTGCCCGATGATCCCGGGCAGCTAACTTCTGATCACGGTTGGGATACAATTAAAAACAAAGAGTTTCTTATAGATGTTATTGGTAGATTTAAAGAGGCTGGGATTCGTACATCAATTTTTGTTGACCCCATTCTAAAACAGGTTGAAGGAGCTGTTAACACCGGCACTGATAGAATTGAATTGTATACCGAAAGTTATGCTACGGAATATGAAAATGATAGGAGCGCAGCAATTAAACCTTTTGTTGAAGCAGCATTTAGGGCAAGAGAACTTGGCCTGGGACTAAATGCAGGGCATGATCTGAGTCTTGAAAACCTTAATTACTTCATAAAAAATATTCCATGGATTGATGAAGTATCTATTGGCCATGCTTTAATCTGCGATTCATTATATTATGGGCTTGATAATACTATCCAGCTTTATTTACGTAAATTGAAAGTTGGTAACTAAGAATTTTATTTTTTAGTTACCTGCAATCCCCCTACCTTAAAAATTTGGTTGAATATTTTCGCTAACGTTAGGGAGAAAAACAAAAGAAAGGTTAAAAATGAATAATATTGAATTTTATAAGTAACTGAGAATCGACAAATAATTTTGACATTAACTGGATTGCTTACTTCACGAAAATGAGATTAATTTCTCTTGCAGATGTGAAAAGTTTAGGAAAATATTAAAAATATTTGGGTTAATTTTGAACGGAACTAACTATGAATAAAGGGTTACAAAGTAAAAATAACAAATTTTGACGTTAGTTGGAAGGCTGAAAACAGAAACAGAGTATGAAAACTGAAAGAATTGAAAAGAAAAATAAAACATATAATTGAAAAATTGACTGAGTGCAAAAATTCTGTTTTTGCCGACCCGCAATTAAATGAAGCCAATGCATATTGCACACATTTGCAAATCGCACAAGCCGATCCACAGACTGAAATTTGCAAAAGAGTGCAGTTTCTTACACCAACACTCAATTAGACCTTAATGACAGATGTACATGATATAGAAACCAGAAGCTTTAATATGTCAATGATTAAAGGCAAAAACACAAAACCTGAAATAGTAGTGAGGAAATTCCTTTTTCAGAATGGTTTTAGGTATCGCTTATATCATTCAAAACTACCTGGGAAACCAGATATTGTTCTTCCTAAGTACAAAACAGTAATATTTGTCAATGGTTGTTTCTGGCATGGACATGAAGGATGTAAATATTATGTTGTTCCAAAGACAAGGACTAAATGGTGGTTAAACAAAATAAATGAAACAAAAAAACGAGATAAAACTAAGGCTGTGAAATTAAAGGAACTAGGATGGAAAATACAAGTTATTTGGGAGTGTGAGTTAAAACCAGTAAATGTAGAGGAAACATTAAATGATTTGTTATTTAAATTAATGGAAGAAAATTAATGAGTATACCAGTAATAGATATATTTGCAGGACCCGGAGGTTTAGGAGAGGGATTTACATCAGTGCTTGATGAGGATGGTAACAGAATTTTTAATATCAAGTTGTCTATTGAAAAAGATGAACATGCTCACCAAACACTCAGATTAAGAGGCTTTTATAGGCAATTTAAGAAAGATAATGTTCCTGATATTTATTATTCTTATATCAAAGAGAATAATAGGAAACAACAAGAAGCAATCCTTAAGCAAGTACAATCCGATTATCCAGATGAATGGGAAAAAGCCAAAAAAGAGGCTTGGAATTTCGAATTACCTTTCGAGCTGGAAACAAAGAAACGAAATGGAGAGGAATACACAATTGGATACACGCTTAAGCAAATTAATGAAAAACACCAGAAAATAGATAAACGGATAAATGACAGTTTACCCGTAAATAAGGATTTTGTGCTTATAGGAGGACCTCCTTGTCAGGCGTATTCTTTAGTTGGGCGTTCCAGAAACCAAGGAATTTCAAATGAGGATCATAGAGTACATCTGTATAGAGAATATCTGAGAATTATTGCAAAACATCATCCTGCAGTATTCGTAATGGAAAATGTTAAGGGACTACTCTCAGCTAAAGTTAAAGGAGAAAATGTGTTTGACTTAATTAAAAAGGATTTACAAAATCCTGGTTCTGTATTTACTGGATTTAACTCTCCAAAATATAAAATCTATTCATTTGTTAATAAACCTGATGACCATGATGAAAATGGGTTTCCTGTTTATTTCGATAATAAAAAGTATTTAATAAAAACAGAGAAATATCAAATCCCTCAAAAACGACACCGTGTAATTCTTTTAGGTATAAGAGAAGATATTGTAGTTGAATCTACAGAAATAATAGAACCACAGGAAAAAATTAACCTAAGGACAGTAATTGATAATTTGCCACCCTTAAGAAGTGGAATAGGTAGAGAGATTTCAGGGGAAAATGAAAAAGGAAATCATATATATTCTAAAATTGAAAATACTCAAATAAATTGGGAGGCAGCAGTATCTGAATCCTTTAACGATTTAAGAGACATATTTACAGAACTGAATTTTGAAAGAGAAATTGAATTTCCTAGTTCTGAGGGAGCAAATTATCTGGAGTTTAAGTTAACTGGCAAAACAAATCCACTTTATAACAAGTGGTATAGAGATGAAAGACTAAATGGTGTCCTTAATCATGAAACAAGAACACATCTAAGAGAAGATTTATGTAGATATCTTTTCTCTTCACTTTGGCGTAAAGAAAAAGGTGATTTTCCTAAACTGAGAGATTATCCGGATTGGTTACTTCCAAAACATAAAAATGCAAAGGGAGGAAAATTTGCTGACAGATTCAGGACACAGCGGCCTGACGAACCTGCAACAACTGTTACCAGTCATATTTCTAAGGATGGACATTATTTTATTCATTACGATCCAGTTCAATGTAGAAGTTTAACAGTACGTGAAGCTGCAAGGATTCAAACTTTCCCTGATAATTATTATTTCTGTGGAAGTAGAACGCACCAATATCATCAGGTTGGCAATGCTGTACCTCCATTTTTAGCTATCCAGATTGCTAAAGTTGTATTTGAAATATTTGACCATATATAAATTATATATACTATATTTTGATAATATAGTACTTTATTCTTGCATATAATAATTTTCTGCAATATATTTGCAGTAATTTTATTACTATGAGTGAGAAAAGACAACGATTCGAAAGAGTTGCAGGAAACAGAGTTCAAGCAATAATTGAGAAGATTGATAGTTTAGCGAAATGCTCAAATAAAAATAACTATTCTTATTCTGAACAAGATGTAAAAAAAATGTTTTTCGCAATCAAAACAGCTCTAAAAAAAACTGAATTAAAATTTGAAGATGAAATAAAGAAACAGAATAAACATAGGTTTAAATTTTGATATAATAACTATGATTGGAGATTGGAAATTCCGAAACATGGATAAAAGTGAAAAACTTATTGACCCTATTCAGAATCAGTTTTTTACTACAAACATTGTAGGTGGTCTTACGGCTGCCTTAGTCAGGGAAACGATACAAAATTCCCTTGATGCAAAAACGAAAACAAAAGATGAAAATGGTAATGATTACGTGGTTACCATCCGTTTTAAATTATCAGATAACTCAGGTGCTATCGACTCATCAATTGCAACTGAATACCTTGAAAACCTGATACCACATCTCAAAGTAAAAAATAATGGGGTTGTATCAGAATCATTACCTGACTTTAACAAACCAATGCCCTATCTTTTAATTGAAGATTTCAGCACAGTTGGGTTAGAAGGTGATCCTTTAGAGTATGAAGATCCTGAAAATGATGGTAGACAGCACAATTTTTTCTGGTTTTGGAGAAATATTGGACGATCTGGAAAAGCGCACGATGCAAGGGGGAGATGGGGTTTAGGAAAAGCAGTATTTCCAAAAGCGTCAAAAATCAATTCATTCTTTGGCTTTACACTAAGAGAATCTGATGAAAGGATGCTCTTAATGGGCGAAAGTATTTTAAAAATTCATAAAGTCAAAGGTTATGAAGAAAACAGTTATCCATATGGATATTATGGTGTATTCGAAGATAAAAAATCCAAATATTTTGTAAGTCCTGTTGTAGATCAGACATTTATTAAGAACTTCATTTCAGATTTTAAGTTAAACAGAATAAATGAAGATGGAGAGTTTTATTTTGGACTATCTTTATTAATACCATTTCCTTCAGATGATATTACCACATCGGAATTAATTAAAAACACTATTCAGCAATATTTTTACCCAATAATTAACGATCAGTTAATCGTTGAATTTGAAGATGATCAATTAGATGAGCCTGAAATATTGAACAATGAAAATATATTTAAAATTGTTGACAGGATTAAGTTTACAAGTGATCAGAAAAACGACAAAAACAACCTCTATAAACTTTTTGAGTTTACTAAGTGGATACAAAATTTAAATGAAGAAGAATACCTTAATTTAAAGAAACCAAGTATTGAATATGAGCCTGCTTGGTCCAAATCATGGTACTTTGATGATGAACTTGAAAAACAACTTGACATAGTAAAAGACAAGTTTGATGAGGGTAAGAAAGTAGCTTTTATTATTCCCGTAAAAATTAATCCCGCTGGAAAAGAACCTAAAATGTCTTTTTTCAAAGTTTTTATGGAAAAGGATGAAGAACTTGAAGAACCTGATTGTTATTATATAAGAGAAGGAATTACAATACTCGGAGTTCCACCTCCAAAAAGGAAAGATCTGCGCGCTTTAGTTATTATTGAAGAATTCCTACTTTCTGAACTTCTGGGGGATGCCGAAAATCCTGCTCATACTGAATGGTCGAAAGATTCTGAAAAGTTATCAGAAAAATATAGCAATGGGGATAAAGTTGTATCGTTTGTCATGAATAGTCTTGACAGATTATATGCATGGTTACTAAAGCCTGTAGAGGGCATTGATAAAAATATTTTGGAAGAATATTTTTACTTGGAAACTGAAGAGGAACCAGATGATGGTGAAAATAAAAATCCAGACCAACCTGGTGAGGACAACCCTGTTAACTCAACTCCTCCAGCCAGAAACAATAGCCAACCTATTAGTATTAATAAAATAGCGAATGGAATTCAAATTAAAAATAATCCGAAAGCAAATGTAATTCCAAATAGCATTTCACTAAAGCTTGGGTATATGGTATCAAGAGGAAATGCGATAAATAAATACAATGTATTAGATTTTGAACTTGACAAAGATCCTATTGAGATTGTTTCAGAAAATATTGAAGTAATACTTATGAAAGAAAATATTTTAGAATTTAAAGTTCTTGATAAAAATTTCAATATAAGAATTAGTGGTTTTGATAATGAAAGGGATTTAATAGTTAAAGCGGAATAATATGATTAGAAAGTTTAATTATACTGGACGAAAAAAAATAAATAGAACAAATATCGAAATATCGCTGTTCGGGGATGATAAATTAAAACAATTTGATGCAGAAATAAAACTTGATGATTTAAACTTGCCGAGTAATGCATCAGTATATATTGAACCTTATTATCATTTTTCATTCATGCGTTTTAAATTTGGGACAGTTGAAAAAATCAGCCCTCCAAATGAAACTCTAATTACTGAAATTCCTTTTTCTGACATCCTTTACTTCAGAATCAAAGTAGTAGACGAAATAGGTAAGCATGGTCAACTTTTAGCTTATGCTGATAAAATTAAACCTATATCTTCTGAAGATGGTCATGACAAACGCAAATCATTGTTGCCAGTTCGTTTTAGTACTCCACTGAGGTATCAGCCATACAGACTAATATTTGCAGAGAATTCTCCAATATTGGAAATAAGTAAAAATATTAGTAATCAAAAAGATCTACTTAAATCAAAAGAATTTGCATCCCTAGTTTTTCCTTCAATTGTTAAAGAGATAGCAGCAAAAATAGCAAGTGAATATTTCGAATATATAGATTTTGAGGGACATTGGGTTGCTGATTGGTACAAATATTTTACTAACGTGATTGAAGCTGATAAACTACCTGATGGTAAAAATAGCAATGAAGAAATGATTGAATGGGTAAATTCTGTTGTTGATAAATTTTGCCGAAAAAATAAAATCATTAACCTTTTTAATACATCAAGTTTGGCCAGATGAAAATACCAATAAGAAAATTCAATGAAAAGGGAATTGAAAGATTTCAAACTTTTTTACAAGAATCAAGAAATGGAATAACTGAACCAATTCCTGAAGATTTGATTATGTCTGGATATCTTAGTGATATATATTACCCAGATATTTTTATTGAATCTAAAAAGTTTGACTTAAAAAATGAATTTATTCATTATGTCTTTAATACCCTTAATCAAAATCACGAAATTCAATTTCATAATTCAGGTTTATGGACATGGTTGTCTGCTTTCTTCTTTGATTCTATTTGCCCATTAGTTAATGGTAAAAGAAAAGTCCAGGCTGAAGCAAGATATGTATTGAATATTGAAAATTGGAATAGATACTATCGTCACCTTATTGCGACTCCTGTCCGGTTACTTTCTGAATTGGATGGTCATTCAAAAATATACTTAACCGGTGCTCCATATCGTCATGGTGATTTATTGGAACAATTAGCATCTAGGCAAGAAATAGCAACCAATAAAGGAATTGTTGAAGCAGCAACGATATTATACTGGGATGAAGAAAAGAATGATATTAAAAAGGGAGCTAGGAACAAAACAGGGAAAGGAATCTTAAGAAGATTTACCCGAGATATAATTCCTCAATTTCAAATGACTTATGATCTTAACTCAATGGATGGGGAAGAGATATTGAATTTACTACCTAAGGAATTTGAAGGCTGGTTGATTTAATATGAAAATAATCATAATTGCAGTAAAGAAAAATATTGGTAAATATTCCAGAAAAAAATTGATTTAGCCACACATACAGCCAAGCACATTTGCAATTCGCGCGAACCAACACTAAAGCCAAAAATTGCAAAAGAGCTTGCCTGTCTGCCACCGCTTTTTTGCCAACCTGAAAAAACAAAATTAGGACAGTGCTAAATTTAAAATATAATGACTGAAATGAAGAAAGCCCATCAGGTAACAATGTATATAAAAAATAACCGATATAGTAGTAGTATCAAGGTTTGTAGCCCGTTTCACCTTTCTTGTAAGTTGAAAGTTTTGTGTTTTGGAATCGCTTGTTTTTAATATACTAACCCCTAAGATAATTTATAAGGTGAACTTATGGCAGATAGTTTCTAAGGCATGATATTTGAAAACTATATCTTTTTAAGATAAAGAAAATAATCATGAGTAAATTTAATGAAATAATAAATTCTGATATCCCGGTATTAATT
>Ga0208902_1000159_pt1 | contig 42279 bp, 48 predicted proteins | sample AntAceMetag02UKH_FD_184767 | JGI IMG/M metagenome (GOLD analysis project Ga0208902, IMG submission 184767) | Saline lake microbial communities from Ace Lake, Antarctica - Antarctic Ace Lake Metagenome 02UKH (SPAdes) (version 2) | ecosystem: Environmental > Aquatic > Non-marine Saline and...
TATCAAATACGCTAGAGATATGTTAGAGGAAAGCATTAAAAATAACATAACCAAGTAAAGACTATTTATATAATAACACTTATGAGATATGAAACGAAGCCAAATAAAATATGATGATATAATGTGGGCTAAATTGGTATGTAATCACAAATACATAGCACTAACACTACAATAGCGGTAGGATATATGGAAGGATAGCTAGATGTGGACTCAATGTATGACGTTAAAAGCCAGACATCCACAAACAGCGCTTGAAAGGGTAACAACCTTTTCCTTCCCATAAAAATATATTATATAACAAATAAACAATAATGGCATATAACTTAGTATTATATGTTTTTTTTATAATTGAAATTATTATAATGTATATATTTATATGGTAAATGATTATATATGAGAATATGTCTATTTAGTTCCTATACAGAAGAAAGGATCACAGATAACGTATTTTTATATATCAAAGAATTATCAAAACATTGTGAAAAGGTTGTGTTCATAACCAACCATAGAGATATAAACTCTATAGATCTAATTAGACTTATGAATATATGAGTACAATTAGAGTTTGTAGCTAACTGATGATATGATTTCGGTATGTTCAATAGTTTCTTATTAACAAACAAAGAGATCATAAACAAATATGATCAGATACTATTATGTAACGATTCTATGTTGATCATAAACAAACTAGATAACGTATTTGAGTGGATAAACAACCAAACAGCTGAATACCTATCACTAACAAATAGCTACGCAGACGAACAAGCGATAAACTCATACAACAACGCTATGGGTAGGATAGAGAGATGATATATACCGATAACCCAGAGTAAATTCCAGGAATCGTATTTTCTTGTGTTATCATGAGAAGCTAAGAAGCTGTTAGAGCTACCAACTAACAGAATATACAGTATGAAAGAGAAGATAGTCTTAGAGTACGAATTGAGATGGTCTGAACTAGCTAAAACTAACTACACAACAGCAGTTATGTACGAGATAGACGACTACATAGCTAAAGGTGTATGTGTTAGGAAAGATGTATATACAGACGAGGTATGTAGATCATGATGATGTACGCTAAGTTACGAAGCAGCGCCAGAGTTGGTTAGGTGTTGATTACCACTAATGAAAAGACATTACCTAAACGAAGAAGCGTATAACAAAACTATAGAATTTTTAGTATCTAATCAATACAAATGCTTATAGAGAGACGTTATGAAGACCTATGTAAGAAGAAATCAGACATCAACGAGCATCTACCAACGCTCTACAATTTAGCTAACGAGTGTAAAACTATCGTAGAGTTAGGTACAAGGAACGCTACCAGTACAGCAGCTATATTAGCTGGTATGGAGAGAGACGCTAAATTCATCTCGTATGATATCAACGAATCAACAGAAGCTAGAGAGTTAGAGCAACTAGCTAAGAGATGTAATAAAGATTATACGTTTATGATCGGTGACTCAAGAGGGGTGGATATAGGTAATGTTGATATGTTATTTATCGATACACTACATAACTGATCATTATTAAGAGAAGAACTAAAGAACATAGTAGGTAAAGTTAACAAATATATCTGTTTCCACGACACAACAACGTTCTGAGTTAAATGAGAGACAGAAGATGAGTGACTATTAAAAGCTATAGACGAGTTCAAACAAACGTATCCAGAGCGAGATACTAGTATAACATATACCAACAATAACTGACTAACTATATTGATTAAAGATAACCCTATTATAGTATATACAGCTATCTATTGAGATTTCGAGACACTAAAGAAACAACCAAGACAGGATATAGATACAAAGTTCGTATGTTTTACAGATAGAGATGATCTAGATGTAGAGGAATGAGCTAAACGAAATATCATCATAGATAAATCCAGACCTGAGTTGAACAACAGGATGAGAGCTAAATACTTCAGAACACACCCGTTCGAATACTTTGATGCCGATAAAGTTATATATATGGACGGTAGCGCTAGACTATTAAGAGAGGATTCGGTAAGATATTTCGCAGACCAGATCAAAGAACACGATATATATAACATCCAACACCCAAACAGAGACAACATATACGATGAAGCTAAATTCTGTATGATGTTAACGGCAGATAACACATGACCAAGGTTCACTAAATATATATGAATGCCACTAATAGAGCAGGTAGAACATTATAGATCACAATGACTACCAGACAACCATATATTCTGTGCTACATGATTATTATGAGTAAAAAGATCTAACAAAATCATAGACGCGCTAGATGAACGGTTCAACGAGAACAAAGAACGAACATACCAAGACCAACTATCATTCCCGTATGTTGTATGGAAGAACGATATAACTAATAAATACTTCGAACTACCATGAACGCTATGGAAGAACGAATATATAGTTTTTAATCCTCATAAGAAACCTGACTAATGGTTAAACTATCGTTATGTATTCCTACATATAACAACCCTAAATTGATAGAAGCTTCTATAGAGAACTTAGAAGATGTTTTAGAGTGAATAGATTACGAGATATTGGTACTTAATGACGGTACTGATGACGAGACACCACATATATGTGCTAACGCGATAGCTAACAACCAAAAGATAAACTATATCAAACCAATAGATAACCTATGAGTAACTAAAGCGTGGAACGAGTTAGCTGATAGCGCTAGAGGAGAGTACATCAGTATAATAAACGACGACGTTGTATTCCCTAAATGGTTCTATCATAAGATCATCAAAGCTATAGATGAGGAGACAAGAGACGATATCATGATGTATAACCCTAGGTTCAGAGAAGAGAGAGAGGACTACCCTATACAATACTACGGTAACCATATATGTGGTCATTGCTTCACGTTCAGAGCTATACATAAAAATAAACTGTTCCCGATACCTGAAGTGTTCAAGATATTCGGTAACGATAACCGGTTATGACATAAGATCAACGATCTATGATACAACCAACGTATAGTACACGATGCTATAGCGTTCCATCTCAAATCACAGACAGTAAAGAACATACCTAACACAGACGTACAACCATACAAAGATATGTGCGAAGAGATGTGATGGACTATACCTACAGTATACCCATTACCAGAAGATGATTTAGATTATAACAAAGTGATATAACATGAGGAACTGTATACTATGTGACTGACTTAAATACTGAGACCAGTTTATAGAGAAACGACCAGAGAGGGTAAGGTTCTGTCTTAAGTGTGCCAACAAACATAGAGATGATACTAAGTATGAATGAGAGCATTTCTGGATAAGCTGAGACCAAGGTAAAGGGTACTTCGTTAAAGACGGTAACGATATAAGATACATGAGCGAAGATGAGGTAGCTAAGATAAATAAACTAAGTACAGTAAAGATCATGAACAACCGCTACAAAGATAAATTTGATAAAGAATCCAATACCAACAAAGAATAACATAAACGTTTTACATTATTAACCAATAGAATGGCTAAAACTAAAACTAAAAGCTGACCTAAATGACCTATGAAGAAAGACGAAAACACTATCAAAAAGTTATTGGACTGATTTCGTAGTGATTTTACTATATCAGAAGCTTGTTCTTGTGCTTGAATAACTACACAAACCTATTATAATCGGATAGAAAAAGATAAACAACTATTAGACGATATAACTAGTGCTAAAGCATATTGTTTCGCAATGGCTAAAAATAACGTAAGGAAATGATTGAATGAATGAGATAAAGAATATAGCCTTAAACGATTAAAGAATAGACAGAACAAGATATATAGCGAAAGGAGTGTAGATGAAATAGAATGAGAGGTGATACATACAATATCAGAAGAACAAAAGAAAGCTTTATTATCTAGACTAGCTTTAGATGAGTAAACCATATACCCATAAAGAGATACTATCAGACAAGAATCTAAGGATCGCTTATGGTGAGATGGACTTCTTTTTTTGGTTTCAATATCATTATTGATTCAAAGCTAAGAAGTTCCATAAAGATTGGATGAGATCTATGCAAAGCAAAAACAACACATTTATAGAAGCGTTCAGAGCCAGCCGTAAAACAACGATAGCTAGATGATACGTATGTCGATGTATAGCGTATAAGAAAGAGCCGTCTATTATACGACAATCGTATGAAGACTCGTTAAGTTGAGAGTCGGTAAGAGAGATAGCTAAGATGTTGTTCAAACAAACAGTTGTTGATGATTATTGATATCTGTTCCCTATAGAGAGGAAAACGGAGGATCTATCTAAGAGATCGTTATCTAACTTCGAGAGTACATCATGAGTAAAAGTTACAGCTAGATCGTTATGACAAACCATTAGATGATCTAATACGTTTGATTTAAGTATAGGAATAAGCGCTAGACCTACATTATTGGTATTAGATGATATCGATGTAGTGAAGTCTGTTAATAGTGTAGATATTATCAATAATAACGAGAAAAAGATATTATGAGAGACTATCCCTGCTTTGGATCCGTTAAGAAGGAAGATCATATTCTTAGGTAACACCATCAACGAGGATGGGATAGTACCAAGATTCAGAAATAGATACAAAGATTCAAAACAATGGAATATATTTGAACAACCATTACTTGATGAGAAATGAAAGAACTTACGACCTGAGGTGTTTACTGACGAAGTTATCGAGTGAATTAAAGCTGACGGTAAGACATCATTCAACCAGAACTACTTACTTATCCCTAGTACAGCAGGTAGCGGATGTTTTGTGAGAGCTTATTTCGATTATTTTCTACTATCACATTTCGAGGACCTAGATAGTATCCTCAAGAAACCAGACCTAAGGTGTGCTATATCTATAGATCCAGCGTTTAGTACCAACGCTAAGAGTGATGACGCTGTTGTTCTAGGTATAGGTGAACATAAGATATCTAAAGGTTATTATCTTATAGATTGATACGCTAACACATCAGCACCAAGTAAAACAATCCAAGCGGTGATAGTTATGTATAACGGTATGGTAGCTAACGGGTTCGCTCCATCATATATATCTGTAGAGAGTGTTACCATAAACAAACAACAAACCCAATTCATAAAAGACCTAAAAGCTGAGCTATTAAGATACGAGATAAACATCCCAGTATACCTATACAAACCAAAGACGAACAAAGTGGCTAGGATCAAAGATACGTTAGAAGCTATCATGAGTATGCAATGATTAAAATTCAACCGTAATATATCAGATACAGCGTTCTTATCTAAAACAGAGACACAATTCCTTGAATTCCCTAACGCTGATCATGACGATATTATCGATTGTATAGCTCAAGCTGTAGAGATGTTCAAATTTAGAGCAAAATCAACAACTTCAGCCCAACCAACTAAACCAACGAGGTACTTTAATCGTGTACTTTGAGAGTATGTCACGACAAAATAACAAATATGTCAACTAAAAATGGAGTTTATAGTTCTCAATAGATGTATCGTTGATACTCTACACACAGTAAAACCGACACCAAATACCGTTTATACACATACTATATCACAAATAAACAATAAGATAAGTAGATAATATTTGTATTGATATATATTAAGGGTATAATGTAAATAACAAATAAGGCTTTTACATCTACTAGAAGCTATGGCTAAAGACGAGAAAATAGATAACGCTAACCACCTTGAAGCGTTAGCTCATTTCAACAAGAGGTTCAACGATATGATGTCAGCAAGAGAGGATTTCGAGAACGATCCTGTTTATGCACGAGATATCTTCGACAAACAGACACAAGCTAAACGACATTACGATAACGACGGGAAACTGGTTGTTAATTTACCGTTAGAGAATAATCTGTTAGAGGTAGCGGTAGGTAGACAAGCAGATAGAGTTATATTCGATGTAGAGCCTATAGGTGAAGTTAACATAGAGCAAACTATGCCATCTAAATATGCGTTACAGTACTATCTAGAGAAAGAATGATTCCATACAGAGAAGAAGAACTTCGAGTACGATAAATCTAAAACAGGGACAGGGATATTCTTCACATGACTAACATGCGAGAAATCTACCAAATATAAGATCAAAACAGATATAGAGATAGAGTCAGACGATCTACGGAACGACACCAACTACGATAAATATACAGAAGAACAACGACTATTCTCACCAAAGAATATACCTATCAGAAGCTTTTGGTTGGATGATAGAGCGATAAACCAAAACGATATCCAGAAAGCTGAGGATTGTATATATAAGGAGAGGATAAGTAAAGAGGAAGCAGAGCTAAGATATAAAGACAAGAAAGGTTATATGCGAACAGATAATATAACAACAACACCAGATATCTATCCCGCAGCATGACAATCCAACAACGTTGTAAATACAGACGGGTTAGATATATACTACTACTATAACAAACTAACGAAAGATTTCTGGATCATCATCAACAAGACAGATGTGTTGTTCCAAGGTAAACTATTATATAGTAACGGAAGACTACCGTTTGAAGCTGCTCAACATTACCCAAGAAACGACGCGTTCTACGGTATCGGTATCTGTCAGAAGATCGGTTACCTTAAAGCGTACAAATCAGAGATGCTACAATATATGTTAGATTGAGCTAGTATCAGTTCAGGTATCAATATGATAGTATGAGACGGTACTATGTTGAACGGACAGACACAGGCAGGTAAAGTTAATATACGACAAAGTACATGAGATATAAGCCAAACCCAACAAGTGAAACTAGACGGTAACGTAGCGCAACTAAGCGGACTACTAACATTCTTAGATGATCTAGTGGTACAAGATATAGGAGAGAATATCAAAGCGCCATACTCTAGCCCAGCATGAACATTAGGTGAGGTAGAGATCATGGAAGAGAACAAAGCGATAAGATTAAAGACTGTAGATATAGCTAGAGATATATGTATGGATAACGCGCTAACTAGTATGTTACAGAACATCCAAGATTTCGCTCCAGCGTTATTGAAAGAGATCGAGAAAGACGATAAAGGTAACATTATCAAAGTTACACGACCTAAGATACAGATCAAAGATGTAAGTATAAAGAAAAAGAAAGGTAAAGTAGTTATCGAAGAGGATTACGGTAAATACGGGTTCTTCGAACTAAAACCAGAGACTATCCAAGGTGATATGATAGTTAAAGTAACAACACCTAACACATGAGATAAGTTCCTAAAGAGTATCGCTATCAAGAAATATACAGACTTTGTAGGTAACTATAGTATGTTATTGAACGCGTTACCAGACGAACAGAAGCTAGAGCTAGTGAAAGCGTATCCGTTAAGCGATGTAGTAGAATATATGAAAGATACATTCAAGATAGGTGAATCACTTATAGCTAAGACGAAGAAGAGCAAGACAAGAGAAGAGAATCTGAAGAAGATAGAGATGTTAAGAGAGATGGTTATGCCACAACAATGACAACAACCTTTACAACCTAACTGATGACAGAATGAACAAGGTGCGACACAAGATCCTATGGCTGCTATGAGCGGTATGAATGAAGCAACATGATGAACAACAGATAAAGTTGAAACAACTCAACCAGGAGTTGGACAAAATGAAGTCGGTCTATAACATTATAAAGTTCGACACCAAAGATTTATCTGAGGTTAAAGAGTTATTAAAGTTATTAGGTAACGAGAGACTGAAATATATGGTAAGGTATCTAGAGAGACTGAAATACGAGATCATCAAAGATACAGCCAGAGTTACAAGCGATGTTGTTATGATCAGAGCAAGGGATGGAGGTATCCAGACAATAGAGACTATAATAGCTGATCTAAACAAAGCTAAGACGAAAGAAGACTTCTTCAATAGAGCGACAGGAGAGAAAGAGAGTATCAAGAAATAACAGTTTTATTTACCTTATATATTATACTATGTTCAACACTTACGACGAAATGTTCGCTAGCCAAATAGAAGCGGTTAAAGCAAACATAACACGAGTAGAAGAGAAATCAACACCTTTACAAAGAAAAGGGATAGTTGGTACATTACAGAAGATCGGTAGAGAGTTAGAAGATCTAGTATTCGGTATCGAGTTAGACAACGTTAACAACAACGAGACTAAAGAAAAAGAAGTTAAGTAATACGTAGATCATTAACACTACAAGGTGCGGCAATGTAAATATTGCCACCATCTCGTAGGATAGCGAGTTATGCACCTCTTGTTATTCTACTAGACTGTTGTACTATTTACGACAGGACATTCTACCCTAGGTGACTAGACGATTGTTTTATATTTCTAACCTACCAGAAAATGGCAGACGAAAAAAATACTGAAGAGCTTACTCAAGATGAACTCATAGCAAAACATGAGACTGAGAAAGCGGAACTACATTCTAATTACGAGAAAGGGGTACAGAAGGTACTCAACGAAAAGAAAGAGAAAGAGTTCATGTTGGACGCTTACGACAAACTCGTAGCTGATAAAACAGCTATCAACGAGCTAGCGGAAGCTAACCCAGAACTTACTCAGAAAGTGTTAGACAAATTCTTTAACAAAGTATCTATCGATGAGGTTAGGACTCAGTCATGAGCAGATAAACCTACCGTAGACGTTAAACAACAGATCGAGCATGGAATACAAGAGAGTAAAGTTCAAGACAGAATCGATTCATATATCGCTAAAGCGTGATTAGAAGGAGAAGATAAAGATAAGTTCTTAGAAGCTATGGAAGAAAACACTCCTAAGAAATGAATATCTCTATCGAATCTTGATAAAGTACTCAAACATTCTTTGATGGACGTTAACCCTGATATCGAGAAAGTTAAAGAGCTAGACAACAGAGTCAAGATAGCTAACAGCCAATCTATTGGATGACAAAAGATAGCTGACAGCAAAACCAAAGAGACTGACGCTATAACTAAACAAGTACAAGAGAGTATAGCTAGAAGCAGGATCTATAATAAATAAACTTTTATTTGATTATTTCAATTACGATGGCAACAAGAACAACAGCTAAAGCTTACGCAGTTCTTAAAGATTGTAATTCACTTAACAAAGCATTAGATCATAGAGTAGCTGGTAACTCATTAGCGGCTAACCCAGGTCTAGTACTTACAGAAACAAGTGGATTCGCAGAAGAAGCAGGAGCAGCAAGCAAATGTATAGGAGTATGTACTCAAACTAAAACTTTTGATTCTGATAACGAAACAGTAGCAAAAGACTTAGTAACTTATGAACCAGTATTCGCAGGTAAATCACGAAAGATGCCTATCGAAGGAGGTTCAGTAACACAAGCAGATGTTGGTAACTATTTCGGTCTTACAGCTGCACAAGCGGTAGAAGGAACAGACTCAACAGCTACTAAAACAAGCTCACTTAACTGGAGATTAGTTGAATTCGTTTCAGCTACTAAAGGATTATTTGAAATTGATAACGATATCGTAGACTAATAAGATAAAGGGTGCAAAAATTCTTTATTTACTAATTTTATTCACATGGCAGGAGAAGTTATCTTCAATAATGGGGTAACATACGCAACTGGAGCTTCAACAGTCTTCAACGCATATATTACTGAAACCATTAAACAATATAGAATGGAAGAAAGTGAAGATCTCAAAGCAAAAATGGGATTCACTACTACGACAGCATTAAACCCAAACCAAGTGTTCTCAACAGCATACGGTATCCAATCACTAGATAATCTAGGGGAAGGAGAAACTAAGAAAGAGATGGACAGAGAGATCGGTCCTAAGAAAGGTTTCGCTATCAAAGAATTTGGTAACAAGATCACTACAACTCATCTATTTACAGAACGATCTAGAAAAGCTAAAGATCTTGCTGGAGCGCCTGAATCTATCCAAGCTGAATGTGTTTCTATATCAGAAAACGCTAAAGTATTGATGCAAGGAGCAGAAAGAAGAGTTATGGAAGAGATGGTTAAACTATGGACACTAGGGTTCGCTAACACAGCGTCATACGGTCCAGGATCATTGACACCAAAAGGACAATTCTTGTTTGATGACGATCATAGCATATCTATGCTAGGAACAACTCAATCTAACTTGTTATCATCTGGTACTGGAGCGTTGACTTCAGCTAGACTTCAAGCTGGACTTGATCAAGCTAAAGGTATGTTGTTCGATAACGGACATAGAGTAGGTCAACCGAAAGGAGAAGCTTACAAAATCTTCGTATCAACAGTAAACGCAGTAACAGCTAGACAAATCCTTAATACTGAAGGATCACAAGCAGGTATGTTCTCAGCTAGAGCTGATAGTGGTACTAACGTTCAATACAGCGGAAGTATTGTTAACCAATACAACTTCAAAGGTAACTTAGTAGAAGTAGTTGAACTCGATATCTTAGGTACTTACGATAACACAGGTACAGCTATCGGAACAAACGATTACTGGTTTCTAATGAACGCTAGATATATAAGAGAAGCAAAAGCTTTGAGATATATCGATCTATACCCTATCAAAGTAAACACTTACTTTGTAGATGATACTGACAACGAAGTTGCAGACATCAGAATGGGATTAGCAGTAGATCATTACGGAGCAGAACTCGGATTGTTCGGTTCAGTAGGATCATCAGCATAATAGATACAAGCATTATATATATAGGGGGGAGTGATTCCCTCTATAGAATAAAGTTTTTATACTTTAACCCAAAAGGTGATGTTATCTATGAAAGAAGACACTGGTAAACGAGATTACCAAACTTACGCAAGAATATACGCTAGCGACCCAGAAAGAGCTAAAGCTTACAGAGACGAGGTGTTAGGAAACAAAGAAGCTGAGGTAGATGAACAACTAGAGAAGATCCAGACGATAGTAAACGATCCAGCTGAAGCATTGAAGACTGTATACGAGAAATGAGTTGAAGATATCAAGACTATCAAAGACGAGAGTACAGAGGTAGAGAAGAGAGCTGAGTTAAGGAAACTATTGAAAGCTGAATGAGTGAAAGTAACAAACTTCATGAATCTAGCTAAACTAACAGAGCTAGCAAAAGAACATAAGATTATAGAATAAACTAAACAACATAAAATGGTGTGCTTTTATCTAGGAACATAGAAACTATGGCAAATACGTTTGATGATATAGAGACACGTGTCTACTACCTTATGAGCCAGAAGACAGACTCAAGCACATACGATAGTACCAACCTAGTGAAACCGAAGATCAACTCGGTTGTTTCTCAGATATGTAAATGAAACTATACTAGCGTTATGGATCCAAAGAAAACGTATGTAGCAGCTGATCTAAGATTCTTGAGAACGAAGACACCGGTACAACATTATAGATCTATAAGCGTTACAGCTGATTTCGTTGTATGAGCTACAGAGATCACCTGTACTACTACCAACCTCAACGCTACATGATGATCGGTTATATATAAAGGTAACGTCATCCATTATACAGGTAAAAGCGCTACCCAGATAACATGATGTACTAACGTATTGATAGCATGAACAGATAACGATACTATGAGGAAACTAGAATCGGTAAGTGTAGACACATCTAAACCATTCAAGTTAACGTTATGGAACGGGTTCGAGCAAGAGGTAGAGTATCTAGACTCATTAGAGAACAAAACCAAATGATCATATTATAGTATAGTAGGAGACGACACAAGTTCTGACCAATTCCTAGATGTAGTAGGTATAGAAGACGAATATCTGTTACGGTTCTATAGTTACGATAAATCGACAGATATGACAGCAGGTATAGATGAATGTACGTTACCAGAGAATTACGGGATAGATGTAGTAGCAGCGATAGTGGCATGAGAGTTATTGCGAGGTAAAGAGCAATACGAACAAGCTAAAGCGTTACTAGCGATGTGATATACAGCGTTACAGGATATGTATTCGTTCTATGTAGACCAGATAAAGAAGAACCAAACAACGATAGAACGAATAAAACCATCTTTTAGTTCCTTAAAATAGATAAAAGTGGAATCAACTATTATAGAGAAAGCATTTAGTAAAGGATTTATTCAATGAGCATGAAGAAACAAGGTCTCGGCTGAATATGCTTCCTATATTAGAAATTGAAGGATAGATAACGGTAGTATCACTGTAAGGAAATGACATCTAACACAGATAGTCGATAACACCTGAACAAGATGTAGGGGGATCACAGCAAACGAGCAACAAGGTAACCTAATGATAGCAAAGAACAGTAAATTATGGAAAGCTGATACAGATATAGAGACATGGACAGAGATAGATAGTATATGAGATGATTCAGACGCAACATTCTTGAATTACGGTAAATATACTATGATCTTGAAAGCTGACGAGACACCGTATTATTACGACGGTACGACATTCGCGCAGATAACAGACTGAACAGATATAGATACATGAGAGAAACCGACAATAGGGACGGTTTTTTCTGGGTTCACGGTAATAGTTAGTAGTATTGACAAAAACAAGATAATATTCAGCCAACCGATAGTAAGTACCGATCAAGCAAGATGTTGGAAGTGGAAAACAGCTGATGGACATAAATCAGAACGTATAACAGCGAGATCAGAGGTATTAGGGATATTATGAACACTAAACAATATGTTCGTATGGACCAAAGATAGCGTAGAGTATATGGATAAGAACTCTATCAACTCTATCAACGGTACAGCTGCGTTATATTTGAATGTTATGGGTGAATGAGACCAACTATTATCGCCGAAGATACCGGTATCAGCTAACGATTTAGCGTTCTATATCACAAAAGATTTCGTAGTCAAGAGTATCGGTTACGTATCATGAACAACAAACACGACTATATGAGAGCTAAGCGATAGAGAGTTACTAAACATAAAATGATTCTTAGAGACAGACCTAAACGCGGACCAGACAGAAAGTTTCGGGTTCAGGAACGGTAACGTCATACAACGACATCTAAAATCAGCTGATAGTTTGATTAACGATATAGTGTTGATATACGATATCACTAACGATTCATGGTTATGCGACAACAACAAATATTTCCAGAGTATGGTCAAGTTCGATACCAAGATATACGCAGGTAGTATCCTAAATAGCACGATATTCAGAGATAATATATGATACGACGATGATTGATCATGAATCCCGTTCGAGTATAAGACACAACGGATGAGTTTCGGTAACCCGGTAACAGACAAGAACTTCCAAGGGTTCGAGATAGCATGAGAGATCAACAGTTTAACGAGTTTGAATATAGATATATTACTAGACGACAGCACTATCAACAGTTTGAATATAGATTGATCAGAATACTCTACAGATCTATGAGATAACGCTATAGGTGACGCTCCGGTATGATGAGACCCTATATGATGAAACCTAGCTTCGTCAGATATGACACATTTCGAGAAAGTGGCTGATCATTGACAGGTGATGTTAGACGGTAAATCTATACTACTATATATATACGGTGAAGAGATATGACAAAGGTTCTATCTAGATTACCTATCATTCTTCGTAAAAGGTAGAGTGAATAGCTATGAATTACGCGATAAATTTTAGATTGTTACTAATAAAAGATGGGTTCACAATTAAGCAATATCAAATTCCAACTAACAAGCACATGTACAGCAACACAAGCGGCTGCTACCACTTTTACTGTAACTAACGACACTATAGAGGATAAAGTGATAACAGCAACCAACGCTAGCGTGTTGATAAGCTCTTTGAACGGTAAAGTCATCGAGAGGTTTGTTGGTACGTTCGCAGCTGGTACATTCACTATAACAAGTAGATGATTAACAAGCGCAGATTCAGAGACAGAAGATACAGATCTCCAGAAAGAACGAAGAGTGTGATCTATCGGTAAGATAGTGGCGTTCGCGTTCGATAACCTGGATGTAAGTAACGACTGAACATGACCAGAGATAAAATGAGATATAATATTCAGCTGAGATAACACATTCAGCGGTATCGATACATTCACTAAAGGGTTGAACGTACCGGTATTCGCAGACTCTACAGCAAGAGACGCAACTATAACAAGCCCAGCTAACGGTATGGAATGTTATCTAACAGATACATGAGAGTTTAATGATTATACAGCATGATCATGGGAATCAAGAACAAGCGGAAGTATAACACCTAACGCTAGTGTAACTGTAGCAGGTAAAGTAGAACAAGCTACAGACGCTCAAGTATGAGCAAACACAGAGACAGGAGAGACATGAGCACCGTTGTTCATTAACCCTGATAGTGTAGTAAAGACATCATGATCAGTATATACACCAGCATATCTTACAGGTGGAAGTTCAGCTACAGCATGGTGAGCTACATGGACATGAGTAACTGATTGAGAATTCACTATAACAATAGATTGAACAGCAAGAGATATAACAGGATTAGATTTTAGTTCTACTACTGATGAAGATTGAATCGCTGCAGTAATCCAAACATGAATAAGAGATACAACAACTAGCACAGAAACATGTGTATGGAGTACAGATCATTTTATAATAACAAGTACAAATACAACAAGTTCTAGTGCAGTAACGGTAACAAGTGCTGTATGAGGTTGAACATGAACAGATATAAGTTGAGTATGAGCTACAGAATATATGGATTCGGAATCATGAGTATGAACAACTACATCAGCAGTAAGTGATACAACACAAGACGAGAATAAACTACCGGTATTAGACGCTACAGGTAAACTAGCTAGCTGATTTATGGATACGTATGTAGAAGCTACGGTAGATGCAGCAAAGAAGTTTGGTTGAGATGGTACTGATTGAGCGGTAGACTGAACAGCAGATATAACATTAACAGGAACAAATAGTACACTAATAACTAAAAATTACACATCATGGACAGCAGGAACAGCAGCTAGAACATTTAGTGTTGGTACATTGACAGGATGTGTGTTTATCATAAAAATACAATGAGATTGTGATCTAACTAATTGGACTATAGATTGAATAGGTGGAATAGGAGCATATGACGCATGAGCAGCACCTAGTGGAGAATCAGCTAGTTGGATGCAATATGTTGTAGCAACAGCATGAGCTACAGGAGCATCTAGTGGATATGCTTGAGGATGATGAGCAGGGTTCACAGCAGATGGATCAACAGCATCAACATGAGCTGCAGGATGAGTAAAACCAGCACGACAACAACTTATAGATATTATACCTAGCAGGAAATACTTATGATGCGCATGAGCAACAGGATGAAGTTCAGAAACAGTTAACACTCATAGTGTTACTGGATGAGGTTGATGAGCTATGATTATCTTCGAAGTGTGAGGTAACCTAACAGTAGATTCAGGGACAACAGATATAGATGTATCAGGATGAGCAGGATGAGTAGCGACAGTATGAGAAAATACTGGATGAGGTGGTTGAGGTGGTTGAGTGTTCGTTATGTTATATAACGGTACATTAACAGGAACAACAACACCTACAGTATTAGGATGATTAGGTTGAGCTGGTTCCGTTAATCAATGATGAGCAGGATGAGTATGAGATTACTTAATAGAAAAGAACACAGTATTTGCATAGAAAAATTTATCATATAAATAACAGAAGATGGCAGGATTAAGTTCAGCAGCATATGGTAGGATCATGGCACAAGCAGCTAAACAATGAATAAGTGCTAGTACCGTCAACAATAAAGCAACGAGTTTGGGTTATTCAGTACCTTGAAACTCTAGTCCTAGTAGTTCTACTAACGGATCAAGGGATATAGGTGGTAGGACATACAGCTCTAGCGGTCAGTATATGTGATATACTAACAACCAGTCATCTGGTAGTTGATTACCTGTTAGTACGCCAAGCTTGACATCGACCAAAAGGACAGATTATTTCGGTGATGTTAACAAGAACAGATCAAACACAGCCAAATATACATGAAGTTGAGTACAACTATCTGACCAATCATCATTACAGACAAATTCAGAAGACTTCAAACCTATATCACTTACCAAAGATATGAGCCAATACGGTGAAGCTATGAAGATAGCTGAAGGTAAGATGCCATGACTACTAGAATCTAGGAACGATATCATAGCTACAAACCTATACGGTACATGAGCAAAAACAAAAGACGATATTAGAGCGTATCTAGCACAACAATGAGGATTCAGTTCAGCCACCGCTATAGATAGACAGAACACGGTAGAGTCTATAGCTGCTAGGATGGGTATCACTAAAGATACACTATCAGTAGAAGACCAGTTGATGAACGACGCAGACGCAGAACTAAACGAACTTAAATTAGAGAAAGATAAAAGTTTACTATGGAAAGAGATAGATCATGTATCTGGCGAAGATGTTAGAGAGTTGAGTGATTCAGAACTACAACCATTAGCGGATAAGTTAGGGATGACGTTAGAGGACGCTAGAGCTTACGAGCAAGAGAGATTAGCTAGTCTACAAGAATACAAAAGACCGTATGACGAAGCGGTAGCTCAACAAGAGTTAGATAAAGCTAGAGGGATAGAGGACGCAGATACAGCGCTACAAAGAGCGTTAGACACTAACGAGAATAACATATCAGACGTAACAAGGGACGCTACTAGAGCTATCCAAAGCTCAGAGATGATATGAGCGTTAAAATGATATAACCAATCAGAGTTACGAAGACAAGGACTTACTAGCATCCAAACAGACGCTGACGAGTTATTAAGAAGGATCAGAGTAGATATGCAGAACGATACAGACGACACACTCAAATACAAGACCAGACTATCAGAAGATTTCGTTACCAGTATGGATACTCTGAACGCTGACTGGAAATCTAGCATGCAAGACGAGAGATTACGAGGTACTAACACTATCAACACATTATTAGAGAAATATAGCCCATCAGAAGATATCTTGACAGACGAGCTAAACAAATTCGCTAAAGAGTTCGGGATGAGAGGTTCAGAGATCATGCAGAGATATGTAAGTATGTATAAAGAGATAACTAACGACGCGTACGAGAAAGAAGCACAGATAGCCAACATCAACAACATATACAGCCAGATAGCAGCAAGAGAAGCTGCTATGAGCGAAAGTCCATCAGGAACACTAACAACAGCAGAGATATCATCATTATTAAAGATGAGAGACAACCCTGAAGCTAGCGACGAGACTATAGCATGGGTAAACAGTATGCTAGGTATATGATCACAACAATCACAATACGACCAAAAACCATATACACCAGTAACACAATCAACCCTAAATAACGCTATGGGTACATTATTACAATCATCTAACGACCCTAACGCTATAACGAACCAAAGCCTACAATGTTGAGCATGAGTCAACGATCGGTTACAGAGCTTCGGTGTTTCAGATGTGAATATGTTTGTAGACCCTATCAACGCTAAGACAGCACAAACAAACAGCGATACAGCAACAATAGGAAGTGTAGCGGTATTCGATTTCAATAACGATTACGGTCATGTAGGTATAGTGACCAAAGTAGACGGTAACGGTAATCCTACAGAGATAGCTGATTGGAATTGGGGATCAGACGAGAAATATAGTGTACATAATATCGACGCTAACCAACAATCAGCTATAACATGATACTTCGACCCTACTAAAGCGCAACAAACACAAGAAACACAATATGAAGAACACAACTGAATAACTTTATGACCACAATATGAAGTATTATCTGCTAGTAACAAAAGTATAGTTAAATGATTATTAGACTACAAAATATCACTACCACCAAGAAACAAAGAATACAACAATATAATATGAGCAACAATGGAAGCTAACTCAGAATGGAGTGATGTAACATACAAAGAAAGATATGATTTCAAGAAAGTATGGAATAAATCACTTATCTGATGATGAAACCTATCTAAAGTTGCTACAGCGGTACAGCATCTATGAGAGCTAGAAAAATTATGAAATGAGCTTGAATGACAATCAAATATCCAAGTAAAGAATAAAATCACTAACCGAGCTAAATGAGCGTTAGGTGATCCCAAGATAACAAGTTATGAGGTAGCAGTATCAGCTGTTGTCAGTGAGTTAGCTGGAGCGTATAAAGGTAACGCTAGTGCTAGTGAAGCTGATGTTAAAGCGTTTAGAGATGATGTATGAATAGAGTTATCACCTAAACAGATGCTAGCTTTTGTAAATGAAGCAGCACATTTATTATTCGGTAAAATAAATACTGAAGCAGAATGATATTATTGAGTTATGTGAACAGAACCATTAAGTATATTTACTCAAGATTGACGAGATTATTTGTTAAGTAAATGACTAAACGTAGATTATTATTTCAAATCACCAGAAAGATCATGAGTGGTTGATATTGATACACAATGAGAGATAACACAGCCAGAGACATGAGAATGAACAATACAATCAGTACCAACAAGCCCATACTCAAGACGACAATAGTAATTTATATGTAAACGATGATATCATGGCAGGATTAACACCAAACTATTGAGGTATAGACCTAGGGTTCATGGATACACCATTAAACAGGAACACTACAGTCAACAGACAATCAAATATAGAGACTTCACCTAGTGTGGAGACCCCAGATATTCCTATGAGTAAAATGCCCACACAAGAACCTAAAATAGATACAGCTAATCTTAAACAAGATCCGTCTATGATGAGCCAAGTACCACAACAATCATTAAAAGTAGATCTCAAAAGAAAACAGCTAGATATGCAGACACAACTAGACCAATCACAGAATATATGATACACACCATGACCAGCACCAAGTTTGATGGACAACGAGGTATTTATGACACCAGAATACCAAGCAGAGTTAGACACAAAACCATATCTAAAAGAAGCGTGGGCTGAATTAGATCAATGAAGGAACTATGATGCAGCATTTAGAGATATAGTAAATGGTATGACTGAAGAAGAGCTAACTACCAACTATTGAGATATAGATGTAAACCAACAAAGATCGTTATTATGACTAGCAGCAGATATACAAGCAGGTATGCCAGTAAGTGAATTACAGATGTATAGTGATTTACCTAGACCATTCTTAAAAAAACTACTTAAAGATAAAGATCTAGCTAAGATGTGGCATGGTAGAGCGTTTAGTGATAAAAGAGAATCAAAATTCGAATATCCTACACTAATAACAGAAGACAATCTAGCAGATATGGATATATGGGAAAGACTTAAAGGTAACCAGAAGATATCAGAATCATGATGGGAAGCGTCATGAAACAAAGAAGATACCACATTATCATTCCTATGAAACGAAGCACACCTATGATTAGCAGCAAGACTAGTTGGTAATATACCAGCAGGATTCAGGACGATGATGTCGTTTATGGGTAACTTTTTTACCGATCCAGAAGTAGTTATAAAAGATATGGCTAACGGTATAGCACAATGAGCTAAATGAGTACGACAAACAGCGTCTACTGAATGAGCTGCAGGAGCTATAACAACAGTAAATCAATTAGCTGATCTAGTTGTAACCAACCCAGAATTGGTATATGGTTGACAGTTTACTAAGATGATGAAGCAATGAGCTGGTAAAATATTCAATATAGCAGATCAAGCATTAACACAATGAGCAGCATCTATAACAAAAACATCATGACCATGACAAACATCCCAGTATAAATGATCACCATTACACGCATACGCTACTGATTATATATTAGGTAAAACTAAAACAAAAGTAGCGTCATATTATAACAAAGGTAAGATACCAAAGAATTTCAAGGACCTAACATCTAAACAACAAGCAGATGTACGATCACAAGCTTCGTATGATGTATATAAAGACGTATACGGTAAATATCCAGAAGGATTCAAAGTACCGTATGCTAACGAATGACGAACAATAGATACCACACCATACCAAGCACCACAAGCGCCAGGTCATGTTCCAGGTACAGCTACAAGCACCATGAAAGCGTCACCGTTCAACCAATGAGTGAACGCTGAAGGTATGGCTACTATAAGACCGGTAGTAAGAAGAACAAAGACTATTGATTCGTTTATTGACCAAGGAACAGCTAACACTATAAAGAACCTCAAAAATGATGCAGGTAGGGTGAAAGTATATGAAGACCATATAGAATGAGCGCAGACATTATTAGAGAATAAAGACGTTATCCCTTATATATTTGATGAAGCTGGTAACCCAACAACATCAACCATACAATACACAGCAGTAAGCCAAGCGATAGCAGAAACCAAAACAGATATATGGAATTTAGTTGAACCTATGGTAGATGAAGCTACTAACGCTGGCGCTACCGTTGATGTAGCTCCGTTAGTTGAGAGTATACAAACATCTATGCAATGATCAGTATTAAGTGACTGAACTATGATCCCAGGCGCAGAATCAGCTTACAGTACTATGAACAAATACCTTAATATGTTGATAGACGAGAACGGTACATCAAAAACAATGAGTGTTTCAGACGCACAAAGGATATCACAAAGTATAAATAGACAAACCAAAGCATTGTATAACGGTTGAGGTTGAGACATATTAACCAACATAGCATTAGAGGGTATAAATAGACAACTTAGACCAGCTATAGACACAGCTGTAGAGAAAGTGTTAGATACGCCATGACTTAAAGATCTCAAAAAAAGACGATGATCATTGACCAATATAGAGCCATCAATAACCAAAAGATGACAGGTTATAGACAGACAGCCAAAAGCGTGACTCTTTGGATGACTTTCTGATATATACGGATGAGCAGAATTATGATGAGCAGTTGCTAATTTTGCTATGGGTAATATAGGATGAGGTATAAGCGGTCTAATAAAGGCGTGATCAGTAAAACTTATCAACAAATATATTAAAAATAAGAATGATAGAAATAGAGCGTTAGCTAAGATGTTCATGGAGGTAGATAAACAGATGAAAGGGTATAAGATACCTGGATGATATAGAGGTATCAAGATCAAACCTAAAACTAGACCTACAGCAACAGAATGAACACCGAAACTAGAGACAGAAACAGTTATGAAAGCTACAGAGGTTAAACTAAATAGAGCCGAGAAACTGAAAGCTAGAGCAGCTAAAGAGAAAGTTATCGCTAAAAACAAAGTGGTAGATAAAGCTAAATTTGATGAGGTTAAGAAAAACGGTACAGAGATAGAGGATAGCAACACATGGAAAGAATGAGATATATCTGAACTAGGTACATTAGAGTCAGGTATAATATTAGAATGAAGGATCAGGAAAGTCAAGATCGATGGTGAGCTTATACTAGAATGAGACGCTGAACCTGTATACAGACTAAGTAAAGCAGATATCAAGAAAACCAAAGCAGACGCATTAGATACGTTCACTAAAGAGATGGAGGAATGAAGTCTAGCTACCAAGAAATGAGAAGGTAAGATAGACCTCAAAGAACAGAAGATATGAGCAGGAAGGAATATGGCGATGGAAGCTATCCTAAAAGAGTACGGGATCAAGAGTATCGAAGACCTACCAAACGATGTAGCTATGAAAGTTATCGAAGCAGCAAGAAGCAGAAGCACAAAGATGGAAGCGGAGATAGATGAGCTATTAACACCATACAAGAAAACATCCAACACTAAAGCTGAAGCTATAAAGAAAACTAACTCACCTATGGATCTAGAGACAGGTAAACCTAAACCTACAACAAACAAGGTTGAATGACTAGAGACCAAGAGATGATTATTCTGATGAGAGGAAGCTAATAACAAAGGGATAGATATCCCAGCAGATACAGCTAAAGCGCTAAGAGCAGAGAAAGGGTTGAGTGCTGACGACATCATGAAGAAATACCCAGACATCCAGCTAAAAAGAGATGTACCGGTAAAAGATATAAACGAGTTATCGTTAGATAAAAGTATGAAACTAGCTACAGAGGTTAAGTGATTATGATCTGTATTTGCTGAATGACCTTGATATTATTTCACCGACTCTATTTCTGAAGCTCAATGATATGGAGATAGTATTATAGAGTTAGATATAAAAAAATGAACTAACTTGTTAGAGAAGACATCACCTAAACTAACAGATAAACAGATAGATGATATATTAGGTTCGTTTGATAAAGAGATATTAGATGATGCATGATCCGATCGATCGGAAAATTATGATGATGGTATAAATCAAATAAAAGATATGATAAAGAAAAAAGATAACCCGTTAGATCAGTTAATTGATATACGAGCTGAGATATTGCATAGACAAGACCCAGAGAAGTTTGTAAAAGCAATGAAAGATAACGGTATAGATGGTATCGTTATAAAGAAAGACTGAAGTAACCATTATATACTATATAACACATCCGCTTTTGAATCGATAAATAACACCAAATAAATAAACTTTTTAACCCTTATTATTAAAACGATGGCAACACTAGATGTAAGAAATTACGATTACGCTTCGTTCTCTGTACCTAATGCAACAACAGATTACGATGTGAAGACCAACCAAACAGCTTTATTCTCTGAGGTAGATAACGCTGGATATGTTAAGATAGAATCAACAGCAATCATCACAGTGAAGTTCAACGAGACCACTAAAACAGGTATCCCGTTTGTAGCTAACGAAGCACAAGAGTTCGGTAAGAACTTCATCCCTATCAGAAGTATCAGCAACTTGTATATAACTAACGCTAGTGGATGAGCCGCTACTGTACAGGTTATATTAGCTGCACCAGATGACGGTGTAAGTACCACTAACTAGTTTTATTCTTTAAGAAAAGGTGTACATGAACGAATTTGATAAAAAGAATCTAGAATTATCTGATATCACTACTAAGGTGTTGAATCTAAGAAATGAGTTCAATACCATAAACGAGATGATAAAGAACCGTAACGAGGATCTAGCGGTAGTTAAAACAAAACTAGACACCACTAACGATAACTTAACGAAGCTATATAACGAGATAGACAAGAAACATAACTTAGCTATGGATAAAGTCAGAGACGAGGAGACAAGGATCAACGAAATCCAGAGAACTAGGAATATCGATCTCAATAATAGAGAATCAGCTATAACACAAGCATGAATAGACATAAAAAAGATGAAAGCTGATATAACACAAGCTAAAGATAATATCAAGCTCTTAGAATCCAAAACCAAACAATGAGAACTACTATACGCTAACAAAAATAAGGTTTTAGATGAAAAGATAGCCGAATATACAACTAAATCACTAGAATGTGACCAGGAGATAGACGGAGCGAAGATAAGTAAAGACGTCAACGATATCAAAGAGAAGAATCTAGACGACAGAGAGTTGGAGTTGATAGCAAGAGAACAGAGGGTAGAGAAAATAGAGACTAAGATCGATACTAGAGAACTTGAGATGAATACACAAGAACAGAAGATAGCTAAAGATATAGCTAACAGTAACAAACTATTACAAGAGATAGCTTTATTTAATAGAGACTATATAACTAACAAGAAAGATCTAGAGGAGAGAGAACACAAACAATGACAGATAGATAAAGATAACAAAGAGAGATCTAAACAACTAACTATATTAGAGATGAAGATCAAACAGAAAGAGAGAGACAGAATTTAATGTTTTATCATATAAATTAACACAATGGCTATAATATTACCAAATACATGTCCATGGGCAGCCACATACACGTTCGTTGATGGTAACCAGAACCAACTATCACTCATAGATAATCTACCTATGAAATACACTAACACAATAGTTGTGACTAACTTAGACGATACCAACAACGTGTATATTAGTCCTAAGACATGAGCTACTAGCGAGACAGAAGAGTATACTCTTAAACCAGGACTGACTATCAGTTTCGATTGGAGAGAAGACGCTCAATTTGATTTATTTATCAGAGGTACAAGTGCTAGTAAAATAACTTACTTTATATGTTAACACATTAAGACATGGCAATAGTGAATATAATAGGTGGATGAGGGACATGAAGCTCTTTTGTTGACCCTATGACTACAGCATGAGATATTATTATAAGAAACAGTAGTAACGCTACAGATAGATTAGCGATAGGAACAGCATGACAGGTACTGAAAGTCAACGCTTGAGCCACAGCATCAGAACGATGATCAGCAGCTTCAGGTTGATGAGCGCCTAACGTTAAGAGGATGTTAATCCAAAGCATATAAAACTATTTTAATCTTTAATATACTATACTATGAAAACTATCAATTTAACAGCAACAACTGACAGCTTAGAGTTAGTTCTAATAGACGCTGTAACAACAACAGCATTAGATTGGACTTGTCATTATTACGATACTACTATAGCTGATGGTACGGTATTAGAGTGAGTATATACAGGAACAACTAACGACACAACAGCGGTAACGATATGTGCTGCACCAGCATCAGGACACGTAAGAACTATCAAAGACTTGAGCGTATATAACGCTGATACGGTTACGGCTGCTGTTATAGTACAGTTCAACGCCAACTCTACTATAAGGGTGGTAAGACGTAAGAATCTAGATACACTAACATCGTTCAGTATAGTTGACGAGGATTCACCATCTACATGATATGTGGATTGACCAGCATCAGCTACCGACGGTAACCTAGCGTTATTTGACGGAGCTACAGGTACAGCTATCAAAGAGTGATGAGTGCCAGTAACAGCGACATCAACAACGACATTCACTAATAAAACATTAACAGCACCAGTAATATCTTCTATAAGTAACACAGGTACGGTAACTTTACCTACAGCTACCGATACTTTGGTTGGTAGAGCTACTACAGATACGTTAACTAATAAAAGAGTGACTTCAAGAAGCTGAACAACAACTTCATCAGCTACTCCTACTATAAATACAGACAATGTAGATTTCTATTCACTAACAGCACAATCAGAAGATATAACGAGTATGACGACGAACCTAAGCGGTACACCGACAGAAAGACAGACACTTTGGATAGCTATCACAGGTACAGCAGCAAGAGCTATAGCTTGGGGTACATCATTCGAAGCTAGCACGGTAGCGTTACCAACAACAACAGTAACTACAGCTAGATTAGATGTAGGGTTTGTTTGGAACACAGTAACTAGTAAATGGCGTGTAGTAGCATCAGGATAGAAACATTTAGTTCTTAAATAATTTTAATTATGGCATTAACAACAGACTTAGAAGCGTACTATAAACTAGATGGAAATAGCGATGATAGTGTTGGTAGTAATGATTGAACCGATTCTAATATTACTTATGTAACTTGAAAAATAAACAACTGTGCTGATTTTAACGGTAGTAGTTGAAAGATAACGATAGATGAATCAAGTCTACCGTTATGATCTTCAGATAGAACAATATATACACGGATAAAATCAGACGCTAATAATTGAATAATTTGGTCTTATGGGCAACGAGGATGAATACGTAAGATGATGTCGTTAGGTATATCAGCTACAGGGTATCTTACGGTATATAACTATTGAGCTGATTATACAACAACACAACTAATAACACCATGAACACGATATTTTGTTCTAGTAACATATAATGGTACTGAAGAAGAGGTGTTTGTTGGTGACACTAGTATATGAACATATACGGTAGCGTTAGACACAACAGCGTCAGTTAATTTCACTTTAGGTAACTTCCCTAATGTAGGAGCGGGTGGACGATATGATGGATTGATTGACGAAGTTTGAATAATGAGTAGAGTAGCAACATCTACAGAAATAACAGAGCTATACAACTCTTGAGATGGGTTACAATACCCGTTCACATCTACAGCTAACACCACAGCGTTCTTCCAATTATTCTAATCTAACAATATTTTATATTTGAACTAACCAGATGAACTTATCAGCTAACACTGAATTTTATATGAATATATGAACTATAGTAGCGGTACTATTCTTCTTCGCATGAATTATCTCTAAACATATAACGCTTAGGGATAAAGTGAAACAACTAGAGAAAGATACAACTAGAATTAAAGCTAAACTAGATGTGGTATGCGAGAAACAACAATCAAGCGAGGTTATGTTAGCTAAGGTTATGACGCAGCTCACCAACATCCAACTAACGCTAGGGGAGATAAAGACACAAATAAGAAATAAATAGTAGTTTTATTGTTAACATTATATACTATGGAACAGTTTTTACGAACACTAGCATTAGTACCTTTAATTGTAGCTATAACACAAGGTGTAAAATCTATCGTACCAGAAAGCTTCTATAAATTCTTATGGATGTTCTCTTGCGGGTTAGGAGTACTAGTAGCATTCGGATATGTATACGCATTGAACATCGTTGAATACAACGACGTAATGATTATTATGGCAGGTGTGATAGCATGACTATCAGCTAGCTGATTGTATGAAGTAAGCAAAAATACTGTTAGGATCTTTAACCCTAAAAGTGTTTAAGCGACAACAAAAACAGACCAACAAGGATGATAATAATGTACTTCTAGTACTACTGTTTATCTTACTGTTGGTCTGTTTATTTCTTGCGACTTTCGAGTTCGTATTCTGATCATAATTTAGTGTTTACTTTCTAACCAAAAAAATATATAATGGATGAGATCAAAAAATTAGAACACCAACTAAAAGAGATAGAGGAGCTTATAGAATCCAACATCTGATGAGATACCAAATATATCCTAGATCTGTTCAAAAAAAGAACAGCTATAGAAAAAAAGATAGATACACTTATATTCAGAGATTTTTAGTATTCTAAGCAACATAAATTATGATACCCTATATAGAAGCTATATTCTTGTTCTTGTTCGCTTTACTGTGATTTATAGCACGATGATATAATGGGTTTCTTGTCGCTACAATAGTAGTTATATTATTTATTTACATAAGAAACCAATTATCTAAATAGTTTTTATTCTTAACCATATATTATGGCAGAAGTAAAAGGTAGACAATTTAACGCCGAATGTAAAGAAGACAAAAGAGATTATCCGTTCACTGATTTCGCTGAGTGGGCTAGTGGTGACGAAGAGTCGGTACGACCTAAAAGGAAGTTCAAAGTACAGAACCAAAAGAACACTCCAGCATGTTTTGAATGAAGTACTAAAGTGCTTATGTGAGATTATTCATATAAGAAAATTATGGATATAAAAAAATGAGACTTTATATTAAATTCCTGATGAATTGATGAGGTGGTTGATGTTATAGAAAAACAAGCTGATAGTTTAGTAGATATAAAAACATATAAGACTAGATGATGATTATGAAATATAAGATGTACAAAAGACCATACATTTTTTGTTTATGAAAATAATGAGATAATAGAGAAAAAGGCTGGAGACATTAAAAGATGAAATTTTGTTATAGAAGCTATACAGGATATAAAAGAACAAGATGTAGAGAAAATAGATATACTTGATTATATATCACATGATATATATATGACAGATGATTGATTATATTTATACAATAAACAATGAAACCAAAAATATGCTATACCAAGATATATAAACATAGATGATAGTTTTTTGAAATTATGTTGATATTATTTAGCTGAGTGAAATCTAATATATTCTTCATGAAATATAAATGGTATAATGTTCACATTTCATAGAAAAGAGAAAGAGTATCATGATGAGGTTATAGAATCATTAAAGAAAATATATAATTGAATATCATACTCTATATATGATAAATGAGATAATGCTACCACAATAGAAGTATATTCTAGTATTATATGACATCTATTCAAAAATATATTCAATAGTTTATGTTTTAATAAAGATATACCTGATTTTATTTATAATTTACCATACAAAAAATTTAAGGTATTGTTATCAAGGTTGATATATTGAGATTGATATATAACTATAAGAAGTGCTTTAGAAATATGATTATCATTAACAGCAGATAAATTGATAAATAAAATAAAGAATAAATTATATAATGAGTGAATTTGATGTTCTTATGAAATTAGAAATAACTCATCAAGTACACAAAAAAGAAAAGATATTTACTGATTATATTTTTATTGAAAAGATGTTGTTGATTTACTTCCAGAAGAATCTGAATGAATAACACCAAGACCGCTAAGTAATAACCAAATACAATTCTTTATTAGAGATTGAAAAAAATATGTAGCTAAAAAAGTTGTATCAATAAATACTGAAGATATATACACACCCGTATACGACTTAAGTATTAAAGATAAACATGAATATATTGTTAATTGAATACTTGTACATAATTGTACTATGTATTCAGCTTGTCATATCAGTAACTGACAGAATATATTAGAAGATAAAAGGCTGTGAGTAAAAAGAGAACAAGTAGACCCGTTATGACCATGGAACGAGTTCTGTGCCGAGAGAGGTAACTATAACAACTGAGCAGCTATCCAGACCATAGCGTTAAGACATAAAAAGAAAGGGTTTATTGAGGGGTTTGTTACTATATCTAGACAGACAGACGAGCTAACACAATCAAGACAGATGAAACAAGCGATAGATATGTGATGTTTCTTGTCTAGTGGATCAGCGTTCTGAGATCGAGCTACCATCAAAAAGACTGGTATGTTCTCTGAGAGGACTGACGGTGTGTTCACATGACACGCTTATTGTTTTGTTGATTATGTGTTAGATGGTGATGGTGAAGTTGAATACTTCTGGGCTGTTAACTCATGGTGAGATACATGGGGGATACATAAAGGATATTTCAAAGTATACAGAAACCAGTTGATGAACCATTATAGTAAATTAGTATTCATAGATAAAGACGACTCAAGGAACTTCGCTAACTTCGAAGAGATCCAGAAAATCAAACAAGCGATAGCTATCCTAAGAGACGTATATCATAATACCAAGAAAGAAGAGGTGCAGAGATATTTAGAGAAGGTTCAATTTTGACAATCGTTTTCTGATATCTATTGAACTATTATATAGTTTTACTATTAACCTGAAAAAGATATTCATAAATTTCCTCTTGACATTGTTAAGGAAATATATAGTATTGGTTGTGTTAGGTAGTAATCGCTCCTAACAGTTAGTAGCAGAAGCTCTAACTTCTATGAGGTAATACACTTCTAGTGCAATCAGTATTATAGACGGGCTACCGATGTAGTTATCTATCAAACTATTACACAAAGCGATAAATCTTTTTTATCACTTTTTTTTTACACATGAAAACATTATTAACATTCCCATCAACATCATTAAAGAAAAACACTACACCAGCATGAGATGTGAACTATACGATCTCTATCAACATCAAAGATTTACCTAGAGAGCTGAACGATTGGAGAGAGATCAACCCTAGATGAGTTAAGAACAATATAGTATACAAAGCGATAAAGAACTCGCTCAACGAAGACCCTACAGGGTTCTATAACAGGGACAGATGATTATCTATAATAGCTGACACTGTTACCTATAACACAGACACCAAAACGGTTGGTGTGATTTTTACCGATCACGATAAACATGGTCTACTTGACTGAGGTCATACTTTCGAAGCTATCCAAGACTATCTAGATGAGGTTACAGAGACAGAAGATGATAGCATAAACATCTATATTAAAGTACAGATAATGATCTGAGTACCTAGTATAGATATAACAGCAGATATAGTTGAATCATTGAACACATCAGCGCAGGTGAAACCAGAGAGTATCATCAACCTAAGAGAGTGATTCGATATCATCAAGACTTCGTTAGAGAGAGAAAGCTATTCTGATAGAATCCATTACTCAGAATACGAGAGAGATCAGGACGGTAAAGTCAAAGATATCAGTATCACCGATATAGTGTCATACCTTATCTGTTTTAATATCAGTAAATACACAGACGAGACCCAACCAGTGAAAGCGTATTCATGAGGTAGGAGTATATTCAAAGAGTTCGAATCAACATCAGATGCGCTTAACTGACTAACACCGTTACTTAAAGATATCTTAGAGCTATATGATCTGATATATATCAACTACCCTAACCTATACGAAGGTAACTTCGGTAACCTAACATGAGTGAAAAGTCTCAGCAACTGACGTAATATCATACTACCGTTTATATGATTAGAATCTAACTACGTTATCCCTAAAGGGTTTATCTATCCGATCCTAGCAGCGTTCAGAAACCTAGTTATCTTTGATGACAATAACAATGCTAAACGATTGATAAAACCTACAGAGATGTTCGGGCTACTATGACCTAAACTTATCAAGATAGTATGAACTAAAGCGTTAGAACATAAAAACCCTAACAAACTCGGTAAAGATAAAGATGTTTGGACTAAATGTTATGACGAGGTAGAAAAATATCTATTGAAGAATAGAATTTACTAGAACATATTATATATATTTTTAAGAATAACAGTATGTTTTATTTGTATTATCTGTTGCAAAATTAAAAATAAAATATATACTTCACTTAAATTAAAGTCATCACGCGACTGTATTGTTAGTTTGAAAATTCCGTAATGGAAATGAAAAATCCCATGCTAGGGAACATATACAGTTATAAGCCCTACGCTTTTTGTTGTGATGACTTTGAGAGTGGGGCTTTTACTTTATTCTAAAAAACTATGGCTAATAAAAGAATGTTTAGTAATCAAATTATCAATTCTGATGTATTTCTTGATATGAACATGTCAGCGCAAGCATTATATTTTCATCTAAATATGAACGCAGATGATGATGGATTTGTGTCACCTAGAAAAATTATGCGTATGTTGTGATCTCCAGACGATGACATCAAATTATTGGTTATGAAATGATTTGTTTTACCTTTTGCTGACTGAGTTATTGTTATTACACATCGAAAAATAAACAACAACCAAATCAAGTTAGATAGATACACTCCAACGCTATATAAAGAGCATCTAAAAACCATGACCCAAAAAGAGAAAGTTTATAGTTTAGAACTAGTCGGCATACAAGATGGAGACATTTCGGAACCGAAGAGTAGAGTAGAGAAGAGTAGAATAGAGAAGAAAAGAGTAATAAATACCTCCAAAATAAATTTGGAGGAGTTTGAAAGATTTTGGAAACTTTTCCCACATACAAGGAAATGAAAAAAAGCAGAAGCTAAGAAATACTTTATAAAATTAAAAATTAAAGATGTATTAGAAGAAGTTAAGCTGCTGACGCGAAAAATAAAGATAGGATTACAAGACGCATCTTTTGTTCCAGCGTGTGATAGATGGATAAGAGATTTTACTGAGACAGGTGAGGTAGTAAAAGAATCTATCTTCCGTGAGATGATAATATACCTTAAATCTTTTGAGTGAGAGAAGAGAGGAGAGATATCACAGAAAATGAAACATGATTTCTGAGAAGAGTTTATTAAATGATTATGGAAGATGTATTGACAATCGAAGAAGATCCAAATGAGATTTACAGATGATAATGGGAGAGTAACTAAGTTTTAATTTATATTTTTATTTATGGATAAAGTTGTCGATTTTTTGAAATACCTATCAGCAGATGGATTCGTAGAGATAAACAACCTCAATAGTTTAACAAGCTATAGAGAATCTCTATGAAAAAGAAATATATATTTCTGTGCTTGATTGAAAGAGAAACTTACTTGTAGATGTAATGATGATGATATTGGAAAGAAAAGATATTTCGCTTGTGACTTCGATATTAGGGTAGATCATCACGAGAAGACAGATAAGATTATATCACAAGAAGACTTAAATAAAGAATCAGATAAGATTATCGAGTTGTTGAGTAAAAACGGGTTCGGTGACTTCTGTGCTAAGGTATATACAGGTAACTGATTACATCTGTATTACGCTTGAGAACCTAGAGAATTTGATAAACTTATATTTGCTGATGGTGTAGAATATATTTTTGAACAGATGGATGATATAATGAAACCATTATGATACAAGACAGATAAATCTGTTACCAATATCGGTAGAATACTCAGATTACCAGGTAGTATAAACCCAAGAAAGAAAGACAAGAAGGATATGAAACGAGATATGTGAGATATAGAATGTACACTAGAATACTTTGAAGAGAAAGATTCGTTAGCGTTCTCAGGTATAGAAGAGTTCGCTAAACAGTACAAACTAGATAAAGAGCAACAGAAAATAGACGAACAGAAGATCAAGAATATAGTCAGAACAGAATACAAGAAACCAGATAATGTATGGAAACAGATAAACGAGATCCCAGCATGTGATGTAGCTTGTGATATATGGTGAGTAACTATCTGATCAGATGATGGTAAAGACAACATACCATTAAAGGAAGAGAAGAAGAATATGTGAGCATACCGATATAAACCACATAACGTCATAGTAAACACATGAAGCTCTATAATCAAAACAGATAAAAACTATTTCACTAGCTACGAGTTAGTCTATTACGAATATGCTAACAAAGACGCAAAAGCTGTGCTTGAATACTTCAAGACACGCCACAATATAAACATAGATAACAAGAATCTATCGATAGATATCCCTAAAAAAGAATATAAAAAACAATGATATCTTTACGGTAACGAGACTTTTGATACTTTTGATTGTGTAATGAGTTGAGAGCTTGTAACAGTCATAGCTGAATCGAATAGTGGTAAGACATCATTCGCTATGGATATAATACAAACAAATACTAAACGCTGAAAGAAATGTTTTTATATCAATCTAGAGTTCCCTATAGAAACTATGTGGGAGAGTAGATGGTTGTTCTTGAACTGAAAGAAGAAAAGGAATATAACAGATATAGATCCCTTAGATGAAGCAGAGGTGAGAATAATGAATAAATATGTCAAAGAGAAGATAGCACAGTTTGATTACCACAACGAGCCAAAAGGTATGACGATAGACGCTATCATAGAGTTGGTACAAGAGAAACACAAACAATGATATTGATTGTTTGTTTTAGATACATTCTCTAGGATAATATGAAACCTTGATAGTTCGGTAGCACATAGTAGCCAGAATAAATCTATGGAGATACTACAGGAGGTGTGTCAGAATCTATGAGTTGTAATAATAAACCTACACCACACAAATAAGAAATGAGATTTTGAGTGAAGTAAAAAGATTATGGATCTAAGTAATGTATTTATTATTATGGAGAAATCAGAGGATGATGATGGAAACAAGACAACAAACTTTATGTTAACTAAAGATAAATATATAACGAGGACAGAAATACAAACATATTATACAAAACAAGAATACGCTTTACATCCACCAGAGAAACCTTTTTAATTTTTTATTGAAACTATGTATATTAAAATCTGAAGATTCAAACAATACGAACGTGAGTTCGGGATAACTACGCTTATCACTCATGTTTGATTATACAAAGATGATGACAAGCTAGTCAAACGACTAAAACATACACCAGAGATCATGGCTAAGTTTTGTGGTAAGATCGATGTAACTATCCCAGAGATCCAAGACCAACTCAAAGAGCATGAGATAGATAAGTTACTACCACCAAGAGAATCTGTTTTATTTGATCATATCCCATTAAAATGACTATGAGAAAGAAAAAACATTCAATCAAAGAATACATAGCACGTAAGATCCTAGAGAAAGAGGAAGAGAAAAAAGAGACAGAAGAAGAGAAGAAAGCTAGGGAGCGAAAGTTTTATCTTAATAAATAAAAATGAGATACAGAGTCTATTCAACCAAGCACATCTACGAAGACTACAAAACACCAAGACAGGTAAGAAGGGCGTTAGAAGAGCAAGACGCTTTCCTAATTACCTATATATTTGAAGACAAAAACGAAGAAGAAGAGAAAATCCCGTGATGATGGCAAGAATTATTAACCTAAACAACACAAAACACTGTAAGCTATATATTATCGTTTGAAAAGTTTTATTCTCTTTATATTAAAATGCAGTACAAGAAGCATACACCAAAAACTACCAAAAAAAAACCTTCACAAAAAAAAATCACCATAAAAAAGAAAAAACTAACAAAGACTAAAATAAAAGAATGTTTACGATTTTGGTTTGGTAAATTATATATTAGGTTAAGGGATACAGATAAAGATTGATACTGATATTGTATAAGCTCATGAAAGAAGCTGTATTGGACTGAATGACAATGAGGTCATTACATCCCTAACGGCTCATGTAAGATACATACACGGAACGAAGACAACGTACACCTACAATCTATGCAAGATAATGTATTGAAGAACGGTAATATATTATGGTATAGACCGGAGCTGATTGACAAGATAGGGATAGCTAAAGTAGAGTACTTCGAGAGTACCAAGAACGATACCAAACAACGGAAAGAGTGGGAGTATCTAGAGCTTATCAATAAATACAAACAGAAGGTATACGATATGATTCCAATAAAATCACCAAAAGTCCAGCAGGAGATACACGAATATATCAAAAAGAACGATAAAAAGATGTGGAGTGTTATGTATGCTGACCAAGAGATAATACCAAAAGATATCACAAAAGACATAAAAAACTAAATTATCTATTGTAATTTATATAAAAATCTATATACTGGTATCAACATCATTTATATTCTTATTAGATTATTATGACATTTCTAGGTATATTGTTCTTTGTTTATATTGTTATCTGATGTATTCTTTTAGATAGAAGACAAAAAAGATGATGACATGTTGAAGATATTTTATGAAATATATGTTTCCGACCGTTTATCAAAAAATAAACCTTTTATCGTTTTACTAGATTATTATGGATCATGATTATTATCGAGAAGACAAAGAACCAGCTAAAAGAGTTATAGATCTGACACCAAACCAATTAAAGATGGTAGTTGGATATGCTAAGAGAGCTAGACTAGATATAAGTATAGTTGTTGATTGGATAGAGAAAGGTAGGTTAACTATCAACGATATTAGAGATGGTATTTTATGAACTAGAGTATGATAATGCTTAGCAAAGAAGAGATAAACGAGAAATTAGAATGACTACGTAAGTCATTCCCTAGACGACCAACACCAAGTCCTTTTATTAAAATTAACCAAGAGAGAAAAATGGAAACAACAACCTATACACAAAAAGAAGTTATGTGATTTATACAGAACGTATTTGATTCATATCAACTAGAAGAAACTTGTGAAATATATTCAATTGATTTCGAGGAACGATTGAACAATCAATGACTGAACTGAAACAACTGAGACAACGAAGATAAGATGGAAGAGTTCCACGAACAACATCTAGAATCGTTTATTTATTAAGTTTTTATTATTTATATTATTATATCATGGCACACTGAAACAATACAAACACACCAGCTTATTTTGTTAAGTTATTAGGTGTAAAAGAAAAGAAACCTTTCTTTGAACTTTCTCATAAAGTTGAAGAAGAGTACGTAAAAGAACAATGTTCGTTTATCGAAGGTACATTTGACAGTATCGAAAAAGGTACATACGAACGAGAATGAAAACCAAGGAATATATTCAAGCTAAATCTAAAAGATAATGGTGAGAAATATATCCTAAATTTCTCGTATACACAATTAAGTAGAGGATTATTGAACTCACTGTTATGAGCTAAAGAGTTAAATAAGATTAGAATTGAGGTACGAGGTTATGTAAAAGAATGAGTAGCTAAGAACGCTATCAAGGTGTTATTAGATTGAGAGAAAGCTGAACGATCTATATCGTATGATGATATGATGATGATGGTAGAGGTTATCAAAGACTCTAATGATGAGTATGTAAGTTCAGACTACAAAAAACTAGACAAATATCTTATGGATAAATTCGATGAACTTAACAACAAGAAAGCAGTAAAAGAAGAAGTTAAAGAAGAGACAACAGAGGACAACGACTTACCTTTTAACTAGGAGCTTGATATTCTCCATAAAATGTCTAATTTTACCAACTAAATTACTATGAAAATATTAAAATGTAAGCAATGTATGATAGAAAAAACATTAGATAGTTTTTTAGTTTCTAACCAACAACTATGGCACGATTATGATTTATAATACTGTTTATCCTCGCTTGCGTACGACCACCATTACGGTTTATTATAGCGTTATTCATAGCTTTAGCATTTATTAACTGATAGATGAAAGAAATAATAAAAGATATCTGAGATTTGATTATTCATATAGAAAACGACACAAGAAGAACCAAGCTACCAGAGATGTCTATGAAGCTTATAGAGCTAACATTCATATTAGCTGAATCTAAACGTGAAGTAGTGAGGATGAAATGATTATACGATCGTACATTTATCAAGAAAAAAGAGTCATCTAAAATATACCTAGAGAAGTTAGCTAAAGACAAATACGAAAAAGCAGTTAGTATAGCAGACGAAAAAGATAAGAAGAAGATAAAACTTGATAAGGTATCGAATATAGACGCAGATGATTTCACTAAGCTAGAGATATTATCGTTCGTGGAAGAGTCTATGAAAAACGAGCCATGATTCAACACTCTCGTAACCAAACTAGAAGAACATCAGATGGTTATGGTATATCTAGATCCTATCATCAGGAGTTATACAGAATTGATCAACTCATGGAAACATGTAGACAAATCACCAAAAGAAAGTTTTAACCCTTGAACACAAACATGATAGATTTTATAGAATATCTTGTCGATGAACTGAACTTCAGGAAAGTCACCAAGATTTGTTGAACAACAGAGATAACGTTAAGAAAATATATCAATGGCTGAAACATCAGACCATCGTTAGAGAAAAAAATAGCTAGTAACATAGATGTATGGGTATCAACAGTATGAGATGAACGGTTAGATAGCTGTACAGACAAAACTTTTATGAAATTCCAAGACTAACTATGGATAGAGAACGAATATATATCGGATCATTGTATCTGATACTAGCTACACTAATAATCCACTCAATAATAATTTTTTAATTTTTCACCACCCTTTGAAATGATTTATGCGTTATGATTACTAATGATTATTTGTCCTTTATTTATTATCGCTATGGTGTGGATACCAGCGCTGAATAAAATATGGGCAAAGATTGTAGTTACCGCTATAACTATATACTGTGTTATTATGTTATGTGTAGCTGGTGTACAATACAACACACTAGAAGACACAGAATGAGCGTTAGATTACAGTATGGATACACAGATAGATTACCTACTTTGTGTAGAAGAAGCAAACACAACAGACGATTTCTGAGATTGTGTTATAGATTACCTAGACCTATTAGAAGAAGTGTTTTGAGATTAGTATTTTTTAACCTTTAATGAAATAAAATGAAAAAAAGACTTAATATCCCTTTTATTGTTATGTTGGTATTGTTTTGTTTAACTATTGTTTATATCATAACACAACAAACAACTGAAGTGGTAACAGATTACAAAGAGATGACAGCTTGACAGTTGTTGGATATCAAGATTGATTATGATGTTGATATTGATATATTGACAGCAAAAAGAGCGATAATAATAAACGAGTACGAGATAAGGAGATGACTAAAAACTCCAATAGAAGAGCTAGATGAAGTGATGGGTTTGAAATAGACCAAGTGCAAGTAGCACCAAGTCAGAAAACTGTCAATGTTATAGAAGAAGGTAAAAAGATTACCCACTTATGATATAAGATTGATGACATAAGACAACAATACGTACAATACGCTTACGATGTTTGAGGGATAGATTTAGTGTTGTTGATGGAATGCGAGAACGGGCAACGGAATCCTGCAACTAAAGGCGACTGAGGAGTAGCTCATGGGTTCTGTCAGATAAACACCAACTATCATACACTACCAACAAACTTCTTTGAATGGAAATCACAGATAGAGTTCTGTAATAAGAAGATGGTAGAGTGAACACCATTCTATTGACCTAGCAGGAATATAGATTGACAGAAATGTTATGAATATGTAAATGATAGATTTAAGATAGATTAACCTTTAACATTAACCTAAACAACCATGAACAAATTCACCAGACCAACAGAAGACACAATCCAAAAGCTGACTGATGATGATATAGTTATGCACTGAAGTATCTTGGATAAACTAATATCTTGAGAACTAACACACCCAGCTTTCATCAAAGAGCAAGATAGATGGACTAAAGAGTTCAGATCGAGACTCAACCTGATAGTGAACGACAGGAAATCTGAGCTAGCTAAGAACCTAAAGAAGAACAAATAGATTTTACTTTATATATAGAGTTATGAAAACACTAGAGCAGTTGAAAGAAAAGCGATTACAATTCGCAAGAGCTAATCCAAAGCATACAGATTTAATTAGAGAATTTATATCTGACATAAATAAACAACTCCAAGAAGCACCAAAGGTAGAAGAAGATGTGGTAGAGAAAATTAAAGAACAATACACTAAAGATATAAAATTATTGAGAGAGTTATACAAACAAGAACTTGATGCAATATCATTAAAAAGTTTAGATGAGTTTTTAATACGAGCAAACAATAGACCAAGACATCTCACTCCAGCAGATACAAGTGATAGCGAGTAGAATAGAAGCCACCACAAATAAGTTTTATTATTAAAGATATATTATGAAAAAGTTATTTATTATGTTACCTATTTTGTTTTGAGTGTTATTGTTTTCTTGATGTTGAACACAACAAGTTATTGAACAGGTTGTAGAATATGGTAATCCTATTGTTATTACAGAAGAACCAGTTTGAATAGTTATTAACGCACAATTTACACAAGACTTTATAGATAACTATCAATATGAAGATAGTGAATGATATATGTTTGCTATAAACATAGATTGATATTATTATAACACGTTTAGAAAAGATAATGGTTGAGTTGGTAATTCACGAAAGCATTGATTGACTTGAGCCATACCTGCTTATAAATTTAAAGAATGAGTAGATTGGTATATACCATTCAAACAAATTAAGTTAGCTAATAAAGATACTTATTGATTTCACTATATGTATTTTGTGAAAAAAGATAGTTATGATATAAAAATTTCACCAGTAAAAGAATGAGTAGAAACACATCATATTAGTTATGAGTTTTATTATTAACCTTTAAAAAATGGCAAGAGAAATAACTAAGACAGAAGCACCTATCAAAATCTAACAGCGATTAGCCACCGTAAGTGGCTTATATGTCAGAGATAACCCTAAAGGTTTGACTTGACTAGAAAATAAATCCCACAAGTTTCCCTGTGGGAATATAGGGGAGCTTGGTATATGCCACCGTGATAGGTCGGCTCCCCTGAATTAACTTAAAGATATATACATCTACATAGACCGCACCACGTTGGAGAACGATGCTAGCAAAAGCTCCATTAAAATCTGAGTATGGCATTAAGAGTCAATTCATCTTTGTATGAACACTTGAAACCGATATGATAAGACGGGATTTATGTAGAGTTGTATATCCTTAGATAACCTTTTAACTTATAATATGTAGAGATGAAAACAATCTGATTGAAAGACTTAAAACTAAAAGAAGTTGAAGAAGTAGTTGAAGAAGTAGTAGTTAAAGAAACTAAACGAAAACCATTATTTCTTTGAATGAAAGAGAAAGATATTTTTAGGATAGAATATTTTGATGATTATATTTCTTGATACAATAAAGATTGACTACAAACTTATTATGAAAACTCTGATAAATATTGGAGTAAAAAAGAATATAAAGATTGACTACCAACTTATTATGAAGACTCTGATAGAGATTGGTTGAAAAGAGAGGACTGAAAAGAGATAGAATATATAGATTGAAAATACTATATAGACTGAGAAGAAGCAGAACTAATATAATATTTTACTAGATAACCTTAACCTATGGAGAGAGAAGACCTTATAAAAAAATATCAAAAAATACATAACGCAAAAGAGATTGTATATCCAATTGAAATCATTTCTGACCTAGAGGAACTAACAGAAAAGCCTGTTGTTGATATTGAAGCTATAATGAAATTAAATGGTAGTTATGTTTATGTTGGTGATAGTAATTATATAAGACGACAACATATTATAGAAAATAAAATCAATGAGATTATAGAGAAGCACCTCACACAGAAAGACTAAACAAGTAAAGACTATTTATTATATAAGATATTAGAGGATGAAGAAACTAACAAAGAGAATAGAAATTGATTTAGAATTTGGAAGTGATTTTCAGAAAGAAGTATATGAGGGTATGATAGTTTTGGTTATACAATCTGTCCAATTAAGAATGGAGGAAACGCACAAAGGTAATTCAATAAAAGTTAAGATATTAGATAAATAATTTTTAATTACATAACAATATATAGAGTATGATGAAGAAATGCGAATCTTGTTGAAAAATCTGAGACACAAAAGAATTATGACAGGAGTGGCTATGTTTAGATTGTTATCTAATAAAATATAAAATCACTCAAATATTTCCACTAATATCAATCATAATTTTAATAGCTATATTTTTAATATATATATAACCAAATTAACCTTTTTAACCAAATAAAACCTATAACAGTATGAACCAAGTAATACAAGGAGAATGTTTAGAAGAGATGGACAAACTAATAGAGCAGTGAATAAAAGTAGATGCTATTATTACAGACCCACCCTATTGAACTACTGCTTGTGCAGTAGCTAGTTATACTAAAGAATGTGAACATTATTTTGTAGATACTTTTTGAAATGTTTGAAGTATATGTTGTAGATGCTGAAAAAAACAATGACTTTTAGATATAAACCAACAACAGATGGAAACCAACAACATATGGAAACCATAGAGTGTTATCAATTAAATAAGGCAAAATTTAAGAGGACTAAGATAAGTAATATTTAGATTTTATATTATATTATCAGAAAGATGAAAATAAATTTATTATATGTGTTTTATCTGGTATTAGTTGTGTTAATAATAATTGAATGGATTTTTTTTATTCCTAATATATAATATAGAAATGAAGAAGATAATACATTGAGATTATTTAGAAGAGATGGAAGAAAAATATATAAATATAATAAAAGAGAGACTAACCAAGTAAAGACTTTTTATATATTAACTAAATTATTATGTTTTCAATAACAAAAGATGGTAAAAAGTTAAGTAAAGATTTATATACACGAGACGAAAAAACTAAAACACTATCTACTAATGAATGTTGATTAGTATTAGATTTTAGTGATTGTTCTGATTGTACTTTTTATACTAGTTATGGTTGTACTTTTGATACTAGTTCTAATTGTACTTTTAAGACTGATTCTGATTGTACTTTTAAGACTGGTTCTAATTGTACTTTTAAGACTGGTTCTAATTGTACTTTTAAGACTGGTTATTATTGTGTAGTGGTTCGTAGAGATATATACGAGGTAGTAGAATTAGAAGAAAACAAAACAATAAAACTTAATTGATATTTAATAAAATGATATACTAATATAGGAGAAACCCATACAATAAAGATAGACTGAAAAGAGATAGAGTTGAGTGAAGAGAGTTATCAATCATTCAAGAAACAGTTTGAGTAAACAAGTAAAGACTATTTATATAATTAACCCTTATGAGATATGAAAGAGATAATGGAAGAACTAAAAGAAAATAGTAAGTGCCGAAGCATATCCACTATTGTATGATACTTGGTATCACAAGGAATGACTTTTATGGTAGGTAATATTACAGAGGATGAATTAAAATATCATAAAAAAATTATGATAGAAAATCTCAAATTCCTCACAAAAGATAAACAAGAGTGTTTCTATTGTTGAAGTACTGATTGAAAATGTTTATGTGATGCTATGGAAGAAACTGAAAGAAGAATTGCTGATGAAAAGCAAGAAGAATATAATACAGAAAAGCCTGTTGTTGATGTTAGGGACATCAATGTCCCAGACATATATATAACACAGTTCAAAAAGGTATTATCAGAGCGATGGGAATATATACAAGAAAATGGTAAACATTGAAAAGATTGTCATCAGATGTATATGGATTTTGTAGAAGTAGGAAAGCACCTCACACAGAAAGACTAACCAAGTAAAGACTATTTATATATTAACCCTTATGAGTTATGAAAGACATAATAGAAACCTATGACAATATATTCGAACAATTAGTAGAAGAGTTTGTTAGGGTATACTTTACAGAAGACGATGATAGCGTGGAAGATTATTATATTATAGGTAGTTGCTGAAGATTAGCACCTTATACTGTAGGGATTGGAGATGATTACTACTTCCGAGATATATGTCAGATGTATGAAGCACTTAAGAATGATATACCTAAAGAGACGTTATTGAAACGGTATGATTACAGTTATGATATATACCAAAAGAACTCAAAGAACGATAGCAAGAAAGAGGATGAACATATAATCAATCTAGTAAGTTATACGTTGTGAGCGTTACCGTATACTAAAGAAGACAAAGCAGAGGCTGAAAGGAATATCAAATACGCTAGAGATATGTTAGAGGAAAGCATTAAAAATAACATAACCAAGTAAAGACTATTTATATAATAACACTTATGAGATATGAAACGAAGCCAAATAAAATATGATGATATAATGTGAGCTAAATTGGTATGTAATCACAAATACATAGCACTA
>Ga0208902_1000162_pt1 | contig 41989 bp, 23 predicted proteins | sample AntAceMetag02UKH_FD_184767 | JGI IMG/M metagenome (GOLD analysis project Ga0208902, IMG submission 184767) | Saline lake microbial communities from Ace Lake, Antarctica - Antarctic Ace Lake Metagenome 02UKH (SPAdes) (version 2) | ecosystem: Environmental > Aquatic > Non-marine Saline and...
CCTTTTCGTAGTTTGATTTCGTGACTATTCTTGCTCATGTTGTATCCTCCAATCTTTTTAGAAAATACAGCATATGTAAACTATGTTATGAAACTTTATCTGTAAACGATGTTATGAGATTCGTCAAGTAAAGACTAAAGATTAAAGTAAAAAGAATAAAGTAAGGGTTTGACATGTCGAACCCTTTTTGTTTTGCACAGGAATTATTACGGCTATACGAAAGAAACAAAGAGGTGGAGAAGCGAGAAAGAAGGAATGAAATTATTCGCATCGCAAAAAAAAATAATTTACTGTCATCTCGACCGGAACGCAGTGTAGTGGAGAGATCTCAAATTAATCGCTGAAAAATAATGATTTTGAGATCTCTTCCGTCAGCTGACGGATCGAAATGACATTCAATATAGTTTGCTATTACGAATAAGATTTTGAATTTTCGTCTCACGTCTCACGTCTCACGTCTCACGTCTCACGTCTCACGTCTCACGTCTCACGTCTTTCTCTATTATCTCTTGAAAAGATTAGTTATTTTATGTAAATTTATTATCTTTGCGGGGCAAGGGAAGGATTAGATCGTCACACAAAGGAGAATGAAAGAATGACAGACGAAAAATCAAAAAAAGATCCTACGGAGAAAGTAAGTTTTCCGAAGGAGCCCACAAAAGCAAAGAAAGCTGAAACAGTCAAAGAAATCAAAACAAAACACGAAGCTAAAGCTGAAAAGAAAACTTCAACGAAGAAGCTGGTTTTAAGTTCTAAAGAAATTGATAAGCTTATCGTTGAAAATGCCGATCTTCAAGTAACATTAAAAGAAACACAGGACAATTTTCTTTTATTGGCTGCAGAATTTGAAAATTATAAAAAGCGCATAAATAAAGACCAATTGCGTACTAAGGAATTATATAAGGACAGTATGTTAGCGAATCTTTTGCCTGTTCTGGATGACATTGACCGTGCTTTGCAGCATTATAATGATGATAGTGAAATTGCCAAAGGTTTTACCATGCTCCTAAACAAATTATTGAGCTATCTTGAAAATTACACGGTCAGGTCCTTTAATTCTGTGGGAGAAGAATTCGATCCCGAAAAACATGATGCCATGTTGACTCGTTCGGTTGAAGGTGAAAAAGACAATATTATCCTTGAAGAGTTTGAAAAAGGATATATGATCGATAATAAAGTACTTCGCCATGCGAAGGTAATTGTAAATATAATTGAGTAATACATGCCCAGAGATTATTATGACATATTAGGGGTAAGCAAGTCGGCAACTCAGGAAGAGTTAAAGAAAGCTTACCGTAAATTGGCTGTTAAATATCATCCCGATAAAAACCCCGACAATAAAGAAGCTGAAGGAAAGTTCAAAGAAGCAGCTGAAGCGTATTCAGCTCTTTCGAATCCCGAAAAGCGTCAGCGATATGATCAATTCGGTCATGACGGTTTAAAACAAAACGGTTTTGGCGGTGGCGGTGGTTTCAGTGGACAAGGGATGTCCATGGATGATATTTTCTCTCAATTTGGAAATATTTTCGGAGATGCATTTGGTGGTGGTGGCGGTGGTTTTGGCTCTTTCTTTGGAGGCAATACACAACATCGAAATACCAGCCGGGGTGCGGATATGCGCGTAAATCTTCGCTTAACTCTTGAAGAGATCTATAGCGGAGTTAAAAAACAGATCAAGATAAAACGTTTTGAAAATTGTTCGAATTGCCATGGAGAAGGTGGAACCGGCAAACATACCTGTCCGGTTTGTCACGGTACTGGTAAAGTTCGGGAACGCGTCAATTCGTTCTTTGGTCAAATGATAAGTGAAAAAGTATGTTATCAATGTCAAGGTCAAGGTACCATCATTGATTCTCCTTGCCAGACATGCCATGGAGAAGGCAGGATAAAGCAAGAAGCAAGTGTTAGCATAGATATTCCCGCCGGTGTACAAGATGGAAATTACATGACCCTTGCCGGGGAAGGGAATATTGGTAAAAGACAGGGTGAAACCGGTGATCTGATTGTGATCTTTAAAGAACAAGACCATACGGTTTTTACCCGATCGGGTAACGATGTCATTATCACTTGCGTAATCACCTGGCCGCAAGCTGTTCTTGGTGCTGAAGTTGAGGTTCCCACATTAAGCGGAAAAGTCAGTTTTAAGATTAATTCCGGAACTGACAATGGAAAGATCTATCGTCTTCGCGGAAAGGGTCTTCCAGTATTGCATGGACATCGTCATGGTGACCAACTAATTCAGATCAAGATCGAGACTCCATTGCAGATGGATAAAGACGAAAAAAACCTTATAAAAGAATTATATCAATTGTATTCTAAGAAAAAAAATAGTAAAATTGAGAAGTTTATACCCTGATAAAGGGGGCTTTTATGTTCACTAAAAAAGAAAAAAACATCATTCTTGTTGTCGCGTTGATACTGCTTTTAGGAGCTGTGGGATTTGTTATTCGTAAGGTAATAAATAAACAACGAATACTGCGATCATCCGATATTAAAATGAAGAATACTTTTCAGCGGGAAGATGAAAACAGAGAAGAATCAACATTGCCTGGCAAACCTGTAAATATAAATACTGCAGGCTTAATGGAATTTGAAGCGCTTCCTTATCTTGGAATGGAACGCTCAAAAGATATTATTGAGTATCGCGATAAAAACGGTCCGTTTAAAAGCTTGGATGAACTTACCAATATTAGTGGTATCGGCCCAAAGACCCTCGATAAATTAAAACCTTTAATTACCTTATAGTGCTTTAGGAGGTATTGTGCAAGAGCAACAATATTACAATGAAAAATGGTCATTCGTCATTAAATGGATAGCGGTTATCCTTTTAGTTATTTTATTATTGGTTATTTTTATTCCCAATAACATATGGAAAGACGAAAACGATATGCGACATCGCTCACAATGGAAAATGGAACAATTGTGGGATGCACAGCGCATGTATCATAAATTAACAGGTTATTATGATACAGATATAAAGGGTGTTCTTTGGTTTGTTTCTGCCGTGCGGGATTCTATTCTTGCAGATAGTGAATACATTGGTAATCAAACGATTAATTATAGGGGCGAAGATGTAGCCATTAATGTACCTGAATTCTGGTTCACAGAATATGATACCGTATTCTCAAATCCATATCATGCTAAAGATACCAGCTTGGTGGGAGTATATACAGCCGTTGAGTACAATGGTGAGACAGGAACATGGGATACTGTATATCTTGGCGAATATAAGGATCGTTACAAATACGCAGATACCCTATGGGAAGGTGTTATTCTTGATACGACCATTGATACGATCATAGAAAAAGTTATAAAATATAAACATTTTAATCTAGTTGATTCACTTCTTATAGGTCCCTTGACCGGAAAAGAATATAAGATAACCGTTAAGGGTAAAGATAGTGATACAGTCATTATTACCAGCCCTATCCGTGGTGGATATTCAGATAGAAAATATTTCTTCTTCACATATAAAGATACCGGTCATGGCTTTATTATGAATGGAGAAGCTTCTTGGGATAAATAAATATGTTAACTCTCGCGTTACATCACGATGAGTCTGTATTTGTATATTTGAGCGAGACGCAAAAGGGAAAGAAAAATATTGAACAACTTGGGTTGTTCCCGCCTGATTTTTCTTTTGACAGGAGTTTTTTGTATCAACATAATGCTAAGGATCTTCTTAGTGATATGTTGAAAGAGATCCTGGATAAATTAAAAATTCAAGAGCAGGATTTATTTTTCTCTTTTCCGGCTGATCTTGCCTATATCGCGTTATATGATGATATACCCAAAGATAAGGTTAAGTCCATCGTAGATAAGGATGTTTGGCTGACCGAATTAAAATTCGGTCAGGAATTAATAGCTCAAAGTGATTGTCAGGTTAAAGTAGTCTACAAAGAAAACGGATTTGCATTATTGACATCTGTTTACTATCCGAAAATGATCCTTGAACTTTTTAGTTCTGTCTGTGAAGATCATCGTTGCCGTCTGATAGGAATTGGCATTAACATTTTTAATGCTACCGAGCTTGCAAAGAAAGCATCAAAAGATACAGAATATATCGTGATCGGTTTTAAGAAAAACGAGGTTGAACTTGTTTCAGTTCGTAACGATAACGTATTAGGTTATGCACGTTTTTCTTATATCAATGATCATTTACTGTATATTGCCCGGAATGGGATGATTCCCGATGGACTTTGTGAAGCAATCGTACAAAAGAATGCCGATAAACTTGATAGATATCGGATCTTTATCACCGGGCAAAGTGATTGTATCAAAGATATGAATGAGCTTGTTAAAATACAGCCGGACATTGTGATATTGAATCCGATGAATGTCAATACCAGCTATCACGTACCATCTGCCGCGTATGATAAACATTTCGATACTGTGTTTTCATCGGCTTTAGGTGCATTGATATAAGGGAGGTAAAGAAATGAAGATTAATTTACTACGTGAAGATCAGATGACAAAAGTCCCTCATCAGAACAAAGAAAAAGAAGTCCTTCGTTTTGATGATACATTTTCCGGTGGGAATGATGACTTTTATTTTCAGCAACCCGCAGCATCAACTGAAGAATATAAGAAACCAAGAAAATTTCATTTTTGGTTGTTTTTGCTAATATTCATCATTGTCGGGGTCGCTACTGTTTTTGTTATTAAACCTGATAGAACCTTGAATTTCTTTCAGGGTTTTGGAAGAAACGTAGCAAAAGTCTGGAATAGAACCATTGATAAGATCCAAACATCATGGATACATCGCAATGATCGGGAAGTTGTTTACATTGAAAATCCTGTTATAGCTGAATCAAAAACAGATCCTGTAAAAGAAAACATTAAAGAGATCAAAGAAGAAGCCCCTCAGCAGATCATTAAAGTAAAAAAATCGATTGAAAAAGAAACCATAAAAGAATCAACCGAAGAAAAAATACTTAAAAGTCCGCCTATTTATGATACCATACGTGATGAACTTGCATTATCTCGCCGTAATTTAATGGCTGCCGAGTTTGTTTGGTCAAAAATTCCGGGTGGCATGACACTTGATAAGCTAACTATCTCAGAGGATAAACTGAGTATTTCAGTTAAATCACGTTTTTCTATGTTAATCCAGTCTTATTCGAATGTTATTGAACAGCATGATATGTTTACGTCCATACTTGCCGGTGATGAAGAGAAAATAGGAGAGGAAACCAGGGTTCAATTGACCAGTGATCTTCCCGCCTTAAGGAAAGAGGATCGTCCCGAACGCATTTGGGATCTTGATGTAAAATGGTTCGATGATTATCTGACCATTGCGGCCAACAGTGCCGATGTGATCGTATCTCAGCGCATTAATGGCACAAAGACCATGGATGGTGGAATAATCAAGCATGATATAAAAGTTATGGCCAATGGAAGTCGTTCTGCGATCATGGTATTCCTGCAAGAATTACAGGCTATCCCTGCAGCTTTTGCGGTGAGAGACATAACATCAACTTACGATTCGATAGATCAATCAAATCAACTTGAGCTGCTTTTAGTATTTTATGAAAGAGAATAATGTCTAAAATTATCAGCGGTCGTTATGGCGGTTTGTATATAGCCAATCCAAAACATTCAATTCGTCCTACGACCGGTAAAGTAAAAGAATATATATTCAACGTCCTTCAGAATCTTGAAGGACGTCGTGTCATAGACCTTTTTTGTGGAACAGGAGCACTTGGGATCGAGGCTTTGTCGCATAATGCAGAACATGTGACTTTCGTTGATAACAATTCCCGTTCAATTCAATTAAGTTATTCAAATCTTGAAAGCATCAAAGCCCCTGACAATACATGGAAGTGTATAAAATCTGATGTATTAAAATTCTTTCAACGAGATAAGAATAAATACGATATTATTTTGGCTGATCCACCCTATGAACTTGAATTAAATGAAACATTTTTCAATCTTTGCAGGGAACATCTCAACCCGGAAGCTCTTCTAATACTTGAATATAGTAGAAGAGGAAAGTTTACTTCAGGAGAATGGGAAGCTATAAAAAAGAAAAAAATGGGCGATACCATCGTTTACATTTTTAGTATGACTTCGTAGATAATTTGTTATATAATATAAGTTATTTGAAGAAAAACCGGATTAAGGTTAAGATTAAGGTTAAGGTTAAGGTTAAGATCAAGACATTTTGTTGACCCTCTTTAATCTTTAGACTTTAATCTTGTATCTTATATTCAGACTTTCAGGAATATTAAATAAAGGAGTTAAAATGAAGAAATGGATACTTCCAGTCGTGTTGAGCGTTCTCTTGCTCTTCGTCGGTTGTGATAAGGCTGACCTTTCCATTACCTACGAAAAATATGAATTGGAGAATGGACTTGATGTTATTCTTCATGTCGATGATAGTGATCCTATAACCGCGGTCGCTATTCAGTATCATGTTGGTTCAAATAGAGAAACACCCGGAAAAACCGGATTTGCTCACCTTTTTGAACACATGCTTTTTCAGGAATCTGAAAATATTGCTCAAGATCAATTTTTTAACAAAATCAACAATGCCGGTGGTACACTCAATGGTGGTACTTGGACTGATGGTACGGTTTATTATGAAGTAGTACCTAAAAATGCTTTAGAAATGGTATTATGGATGGAATCTGATCGCATGGGTTATATGATCAATACCGTAACGCCCGCTGCTTTTACAAATCAGCAAAACGTTGTTACCAATGAAAAACGTCAAGTAGTAGATAATAACGCTTATGGACATCGTTCCTATGTGATCGGTAAAGCCGTTTATCCTGAAGGACATCCCTATAATTGGCAGACGATTGGTGTTGTAGAAGATATTAACAATGCAACTGTTCCGGATGTAAAAAAATTCTACAATGATTTTTATGGTCCCAACAATGCAACACTTGTTATCGCAGGTGATATTGATCCCGTTGAAGTCAAAGCACTGGTTGAAAAATATTTTGCCGAACTTAAGGCACACGGTGATCCGGCCCCTATGAAAGCTATGCCGGTTACTTTAGAAAAAACCAAAAAGCTTTATCATGAAGATAATTTTGCTAGAGCATCCATGCTGACCATGGTTTGGCCTACAGTAGAAGAAGGCAATAAAGATGCCTATGCATTGCAATATTTGTCAAGTCTTCTTTCGGATGGTAAAAAAGCACCACTTTACAAAGTTCTTGTCAAAGAAAAGAATTACACATCACGTGCAAGCGCTTATCCTTATCACAAAGAATTAGCCGGTGAATTCTATGTAAATGTCACCGCGAATCAAGGTGTAAGTCTTGCTGATGTTGAAGACGCCGTTTTTGAAGCATTTAAGAAATTCGAAGATGAAAGCTTTACAGATAGAGATGTTGAACGAGTAAAAGCTCAATTGGAAACAGGTTTCTATAATGGGATCAAGAGCTTGGAAAACAAAGCGTTTAATCTTGCTTTAAACAATGTCTTTACAGGTGATCCGGGTTATATGGTTCAGGATCTTGCTTACTTAAAAGCCGTTACAAAAGATGATATCTTGCGAGTGTATGATAAATATATCAAAGACAAGAATTATGTAGCAACCAGTTTTGTCCCCAAAGGCCAACTTGATATGGTTGCTGAAGGATCTGTTAAAGCAGATGTTGTAGAAGAAAATGTTGAAGATATGGAACGAGTTGAACAAGTTGCCGCAAGTGACGAAGAAGTTAAAAAAACTCCTTCAAAGATAGACAGAAGTGCAGAACCTGAAAAAGGACCTATGCCTGAAATTAATCTGCCCACTGTTTGGGAAAGAGAATTATCAAACGGAATTAAGGTATATGGGGTATTGCACGATGAATTACCTCTCGTTTCTTATAAATTGATACTTCGTGGTGGACATCTTTTGGATTCTATGGAAAAACCGGGTGTTGCTAATCTTGTTGCTAATCTGATGAACGAAGGAACCAAAAATAAAACACCTGAAGAACTAGAAGAAGAGATTGATTTTCTCGGTGCATCTATCCATGTACATTCAGGTAGAGAAAGCATGATCATTTCAGGCAACTGCTTAGCTCGTAACTTTGAAAAGACTATAGATCTCGTAGAAGAGATCCTACTTGAACCGCGTTGGGATGAAGAAGAATTTGAATTAGCTAAAACTCGTTTGATCAATGGTATCAAACGTTCAAAAGCTGATGCAAATACGGTAGCCGGTCAAACTTTCAGCAAACTACTTTACGGTGAAGATCATATTTATAGCATTCCTACAGTCGGAACGATCGAATCTGTTGAAAGTATTACAATGGATGATCTGAAAGCCTATTATGAAGCTAACTTCTCACCCTCAGTAGCATCTTTTGAGATAGCCGGTGCTGTTTCTCCCGCTCGTGTTAAAAAAGCCCTAAAAGATCTTGAGGCAACATGGGATGCTAAAGACGTGGTGATCCCGGAATACAAATTACCTGCACCTATTAAAGAATCGGCAGTCTATTTTGTTGATATCCCAGGATCAAAACAATCAGCTCTTCGTGTTGGTAATCTTTGCATGAAACGTAACGATGATAATTATTATCCCGCTTATGTTATGAACTATCAACTTGGTGATGTTTTCGGATCTCACATCAATATGACGTTGCGAGAAGAAAAGGGATACACTTATGGTGCACGTTCAGGTTTTAGTGGAACAAAAATTGCAGGTCCTTTCAGTGTATCAACATCAGTGGTTACAGATGCAACCTTGGAATCACTTGAGATCATCCGTGATCTGATGACTGAATATAAAGATGGGATTACTAAAGAAGAACTTGATTTCACTAAGAATGCTATTTTGAAATCAAATACCCGTCGTTTTGAGACCATGGACAATATGTTAAATTTATTGTGGATGGTGGATTATTATGGAATGCCTGTTGATTATATTAAAGACAATGAAAAAGTTGTAAACAATATGACACTTGAATCTCATAAAGTTTTGGCTAACGAATATTTGCATCCCGATAAGATGATTTATCTTGTCGTTGGTGACGCTGCCACTCAAATGGAGCCACTCAAGAAATTGGGATTTGGTGATCCGATCTTGCTTGATATGTAATTAGTACAGATTTAAATAAAAAAAGGACAGCGTTGCTGTCCTTTTTTTATTTTGAGGCGGGGAGAAGGGGAAAAGGAGAAGAAGCTCGCGAGTCATCCTGAACAATGTCATCCTGAACTTGTTTCAGGATTGTTTCAACCCCGCCAGCTGGCGGGGTCCCGTAGGGAGATCTCCGTGAGCATTTCACTACTGACTCAATAATTTGTAATAACAAGTTCACAACCAGTATCATAATAGTATCCATTAACACATAACAAATATTAGCATTAATTATTTTTGAGAATAGGAACGACACAGAGATTCTGAACATCGATGTCCACCGGCCGGCGGATGCCTGTTGCGACAATAAATCCCCAAAATAATGGTAGTATTAATTCAACTGTCATTTCGACCGAAGTGAATTCACCGTAGGGGTATGAACGGAGCGGAGAAATCTATTCATGAAATAGTGTTAGGTAGCATGAATAGATCTTTCGACTGCGTCCATCTTCATCAAGATTCCGATGGACTTCGCTCAAGATGACAATTTTATTGATTTGTTATTGACATCTTGAAATGAAATGTCATACCTTCCACCAAGTTAGGGGCGCTGCGGAAGGAGAAGTTCCGTCGGCTGAGAAGAACCCTGGAACCTGATCCGGATAATTCCGGCGGAGGAAAACATGAAACGACTTCTATTCTGCCTTGCGGTCCTTACCGCTTGCATGCCTGTCTTCGGACAAACGCTGATCACCGGAACCATTATCAATGCCGAGACCCAAAAGGGTATTATCGCGGCATCTGTTGAAGTTCTGGACAATAAAAGCGGGATCTATACAGATAACAATGGTCAATTTAAAATTAAAATTGATCATTTGCCCGTATCCCTGCGAATTTCGCACATTGGTTATAAAACCTTAGTGCTATCTGTTGAATCGATGAATAACAAAATAGCATTAGATCCCATTGTTCTTCATGCCGAAGAGGTTTTGGTGACCGGTAAGCGTGCCATTACAGGAAAAACACCGATTGCATTTACAACCCTTGATCGTGAAGATATAGATGCACTCTATCATCAGCAGGATGTGCCCATGGTGCTTGATATGGAACCGGGTGTTTATGCTTATTCGGATGCCGGTAACGGCAGTGGTTATACTTACCTCAATATCCGTGGTTTTTCTCAGGATCGCATCGGTGTGATGTACAACGGTGTTCCCTTGAATGATCCCGAAGCTCACGCGGTCTATTGGGTGGATCATGGTGACGTGCTTAACGATGCTTCGGATGTACAAGTTCAACGTGGAATTGGAAATTCATTATCATCCGGTGCCTTTGGCGGTTCGGTCAATATGGAGAGTGATATATCCAAACTTGACCCCGGTGTAAAAGCGACCATTGCCTATGGCAATTTTCTTGATGGAAACGCGTTGAACGCTCCCAGTGGCAAACGGTCCATATCCTATGTGGGTAACCCTTTCCCCGAACAGGGCATTTCCTTTGTTTTTAGATTTTCCGATCTTGAAAGTGATGGCTACCGTATTGAAAGCGGGACCGAACAGGAATCGGCTCATGTGGGATTTCAGTGGGTACAGCCCACTCACATGACCCGTGCGGAGTATCTCTGGGGTCATGAAGCGACCAATTTCTCTTGGGACGGCGTTAGTCCGCAATATGGTTATGATCTTAACGATATGAATGACCGACGATACAATTTCTATGCCGACACCACTTATCAGGGCGGTTACTCGGATGTAAATAAAGATGTATTTACTCAATCAATATTTCTCTTGAACCATACCCATTTGATCACCGATAAGATCAAGGCATTCGGAACGGTATATTATGTAAATGGCGACGGATATTATCAGCAATTTAAAGGTGGCTCAGATCTTGATGAATATAATGTCAGGAGTTTTATCGATACCACAGAAGTTGATCTGATCACCCGGAAGTGGTTGGATAATCAGTATATTGGGGGGATTGCGGATCTGAGTTACAGTTTTCCGAATTCTATTTTATCTCTGGGCGGTGATGTCCGCTTTTATGGTTCAACGCATTATGGAGAAGTCGTATATATCGAGGATCTGGGAGAGATCCCGCTAGGTCATCGCTTCTATGAAAATATGACCAATAAAAATTCCGCTTCGATCTATATCCAAGATATGGTCACGCTTTCAGATAAATTATATATTCAGGGAGATGTAAGATATTTGACCCATCGCTTTGAAGTCAAACAAGATACCATAGGTGTTTTTACTAATCCTTACCATTTTGTGATTCCATACCACTTTTTGGATGCGCATCTTGGCTTGCGATATAATTTTACTAAACAACTTTCCAGTTTTATCAATATCTCAACTTCAAAACGTGAACCTTCTAGTAATGACCTTTACGACGATAACGATGTTACGGTCATAGCAGCCGTTGTGGATCCCTATAACGGCGCGATCACGGATCCATTGATCCAGCATGAATCTTTACTTGATCTTGAACTCGGACTCGATTATATCTCCGATAAGATGACATTTGCCTTTAATGCTTATCGCATGGATTTTCGCAACGAATTGATTCCGATTTATTATCGTTACCAAGATGCTGATGAGGTTTTAAGGGGTAATGCGCCAAAAACCCTTCACCAGGGTCTTGAAATGGCCATTCATGTTCCAATAAACAAATTTGATATTAAAGCGAACATGAGTCTTTCGGATAATCACTTTGTAGAATTTACCGCCGATTCACTCGGTTGGGGCGGTTACGGCGGCATTGCCGATTATGCAGGGAAGACCATTCCCGCTTTTCCAGCTTTTCAGGCAAAAGCACGTTTTACTTACAAAAATGAGAAATTTCAACCTTGGCTTAACTTGAAATACATTGGAAAACAGTATATTGATTTCATGAATACCGAGTCATCGGCAATTCAACCTTATTTTGTTGCCGATCTGGGATTTCGCATTCCTTTTAAAGCACTCAGAATGAATAATATGATTGATATTCGGATGAATAATGTCTTCAATAATCTCTATGAGACCTTCGGTTATACCTATTACAATGATATTGATGATAGGGTAGATAATTATTGGCCGGCCTCTACCCGAAGTTTCTATGTGGCATGGAGTGTAATGTTTGATGCCCAATAACAATTGACAATTGACAAAGGACAGTTGACAATTCAATCAATTGATAATTGACAAAGGAAAATTGACAATTATAATATCTTGTTAGTATTAGAAGAGATAACTGTAGTATAAAAAATATTTCGCCTCAAAATAATTGATCATCATCACAGATTTAAATACGCTCTTGAAAAGCAAATAATTCCTATGTAATATTTGTATAATTGTCCATTGAAGATGGAGGTGCAAAATGGGGACGAATCTTATTCTCGACAAAAGCATTCAATTTGCTATTAGAATTGTAAATGCATATCAATTTCTTCAAAAAGAAAAGAAAGAATTTGTTATGTCTAAACAATTATTAAAATCTGGTACGAGCATAGGGGCAAATATGAAAGAGGCTGTCCAAGCACAGAGTAAAAAGGATTTTTTATCAAAAACTAATATTGCTTTAAAGGAAGCCAGTGAAACGGAATTTTGGATAGATATATTAATGAAAACAAATTATTTTAATGAAAGACAGAGATCGTTGATGTTAGATTGCATTGAAATTAATAAAATTCTTCAAACCATTGTAAAAACAACAAAGAAAAATTTAAATATGGCGTAAATATTCATTATCAATTGACAACTGATAATTTAATTGTCCTTTGCCTGCCCTGCGTAGCTTTAGCAAAGCAGGGTCAATTGTCCTTTGTCAATTAGTATTACAAATTCCCCCTTTTGAGAATGCTCCTCAAAAAAAGCAATCGCCTCTGAACATGTCCCACGAAAAATGGTTTCATGTAATTTGGTCAACTCTCGACCTACTAAAACTTCTCTATCACCGAAGTACTCAAGTATTTCATTGAAGAATTTCATAATACGGTGAGTGGATTCGTAGAAAATAACACCACAATCCATGTCTTTCAGATACTTTAGACGTGTCTGTCGTCCCTTCTTATGGGGCAGGAAGCCCTCAAAATAGAAATGGCCATTAGGAATATGGGAAACGGATAATAGCGCCGTAGCGGCGGTTACACCCGGTATGGGTTCTACCGTAAAACCGGCTTTTACCACTTCCGAGACCATATAATACCCCGGATCGGATATACCGGGTGTTCCCGCATCGGAAACCAATGCCAATGATTCACCGTTTTCAAGTCTTTCGATCACCGGAGCAATGCTTTTGGCTTCCTGATTCTTGTAATGGGGGATTAAGGTTTTTTTGGGAACTTCATAGCGGGCTAGCAGGCGTGTGGTCACGCGAGTATCTTCACAAATAATGGCATCAACATCTTTTAGGACTTGAATTGCACGGTAGGTGACATCTTCAAGATTGCCGATGGGGGTTGCTACGATGTATAAAGTAGAGGATTTTATTTCCATATTAACCTTTATGATGTCATCTCGACCCCCGATCGTTCGGGGTCAGTTGACGGATGAAGTGGAGAGATCTCAAAAACTTAAAACTTATTAACGATTTGAGATTTCTCCACTCCGTTCATTTTGCTAAGCAAAATAAACTACGGTCGAAATGACAATTAATTAAACCAGAACTTCGTTCTGTATCATCTGCTCCATTGTCTGGCGCTTTCTTATTAGTACAAATTCACCATTTTCTTTGATCATAACTTCTGGAACACGCGGAAAAGAATTGTAATTGATCGCGGTCATAGAAGAACAGTAGGCACCGGCATCTTCGATGACAATATAATCACCAATTTCAGCTTTGGGGAGGGGGATCGAAGCTACTCCTTCAGAATCGCCGAGTGTCGGCGTAAGGATATCCCCGCTTTCACAGGCATGACCGACCACTACGACATTTTCTGTTTCTGCGGAAGTGTTTTCATCACGGGAAACCAAATTCATAACATGCTGAATCCCATACAATGTGGGTCTCAGGATATCGCTCATGCCCGTATTCGTTTTCAGAAATGTATAGCCGTCTTTACCTGTATCAACTATATCGTCGATTTCGGCGATCAATGCACCGTTTGCAGCGATGAGATAAGTCCCCGGTTCGATCTCCAGTTTGATCTTCCGTCCGGTTTCTTTATAGAAAGCTTCAAAATAGGTTTTAACCTTTGAGCCGATCTCTTGTAGGTCAGTTGTATTTTCATCCGGCAGACGGCCGATCTTAAAACCACCGCCCATATTCAGGGTCGTTACATCCGGAAAGACTTTCACCGCATCAAGATTCATTTTTGTGACTTTTTCCCATACAGCGGGGTCGGAACCTGATCCGATATGAGTGTGAAGCGTATTGATCACCAAGTTATATTTTTTAGCAATTGCTTTGATCTCATCGAAATAATCATACCAGATACCAAAAGAAGATGCGGGGCCGCCGACATTGACGCGATTAGCATGGCCGCTGCCGATACCCGGATTAATACGAACGCACACATGCTGTCCCGGAAAAAGTTTTCCGTATGCTTCCAGCTGTCTCAATGAACAAGCATTGAAAAGAACGCCCTTTTCAATTAGATCTTGTAGATCGGGAGCCAGTTCCTGGGCGGTTAATTGTATCTTGGATGCTTCAATACCATTCATAAGTAAACGATGTACTTCAAAAGAGGAAGATGCATCAAAATGAATATCAAGTGAATCAAAAAGTTTTATAATAGCGGCAGTGGAATTAGCTTTTATTGCATAACGGACACGCAAACCAAAGGCATTGGGAAAATTCAATGTTTCTTGAGCTGATCGTCTGAGATTTTTTTCACTATAGACATAAACGGGATTTCCGAATTCGTTTGCAATATTGCGAACCTGGATGGGGGATAGGAATTTGGGTGTTTGCATGAGTATGGTCTACCTTTCGTTAAGTAAAAAACAATATACATAAAAAGAGGTAAACAGTAAACAGTAAACAGTAAACAATGAATAGGCGTAACTCGTGATTCGTAACGTGTGACGTGAAAAACACTTAGCACTGGGAGGGTGAGCACTGGGAAAGATAGTGCTTCTCATATTCTCAGTGCATAGTGCTCAGCGCAAAAGAATAATCCCCACATAAATTGATTGTTTTTTCAGCGAAAATATTTATATTTACGGGCTATTTAAAATGGCGACGTAGCCAAGTGGTAAGGCAAGGGTCTGCAAAACCTTTATCCACCGGTTCAAATCCGGTCGTCGCCTCACTATAACATATGCCGAAGTGGTGGAATTGGCAGACACAAGGGACTTAAAATCCCTCGATCTTTATTGATCGTACCGGTTCAAGTCCGGTCTTCGGTACTAACACCCTGATGAAAGTCGGGGTGTTTCTTATTATACCGTTAATTTTTGAGATAGGTTTTGTGGGGTTTTAACATGTGATAGGGAGAAGTGGAGAGGGGGAGATGATGGGCAACAAAAAGCCTCTCAAATCTTCCGATAAAAGAGGCTGTTATATTATTACTTGTCACCGACACCGGATTACTTCATATAAACCATTTTCTTTGTATCAACGAAGTCTCCAGCTTGTAAGCGATAGAAGTATATCCCCGAACTGAGATTTGATGCATCCCAGTTTATTGAATGATAACCTGCCGGCTTAGATTCGTTAACAAGCGTTGCAACTTTCCTACCACTCATATCAAAGATTGATAAATTAACATCGCTGATGCTTGACAGCTGGTAGATGATGGCTGTTGTTGGATTGAAAGGGTTTGGATAATTAGCCTCTAATGCAAATTCAGTCGGTATATCATTTTCGGGGATAGTGATAGTTACAGCTTGATCAGTATACTTTGTTTCTTCATTGGCATAATCCACATCGGCAAGAACGTAAGTATAGGTCTCGCCTGGGATGACCGTGTTATCGGTATAGGAGTAAGTGTGCGGTTCGCTTGTGGTGCCTGCACCGTCTACAGATCCAATGGCTTCGCTGTTGCGGTAGATAATAAAACGTGCATTGTTGGTTTCTGTGACGGTTTGCCATGCGAGTTCCATCTTGCCGTTTACAGATGTAGCTGTGAAGGAGGTAAGTATGATGGGGAGGGGAACATCACCGCCGTTATCGCCGGCAAATTCGATCTCACCGGACCCGCTTTCTTCATATGTCAATTGAGTTGCATCAATAATGTAAGAAAAGCCTGAAGTTGAAGGAGCTGCTGCCTTTCCTAATCCGGCTGGGCTGTAAGATGGCACGACCTGCCAGTCGTTCTCGGATTGACGATACCAGATATTCTCTGGATCTTCAGGAAATTCCAGTTCGAACGCAAGGCCGTTTATCAATATCGAATTGTCTGCAAATCCAAAATAGAAATACGCACTGAGATCATCGGGGTTGTCAAGCAACTGAACCGAAGAAATGTTCGAATTTGTCGCATATTTGAATGTAAGATCAATGGCGCCCGCTTCTGCAGGAGGTGTAAATTTTACAGTCACATTCTGTATGTTATCACCATCCAGATCAATAGTACCGGTATAAATTCCGGAATCATACAACATGCTTCTTTCAGGTATTAAACCGTCCAGTGTCATGCCCTCATATTCCCAGGTAAGATAAGGATAGATCTGTCCTTCAAGAATACCCCAGATAGTGCTAAAATTCCATCCGGAAAATGTAGATTCCTGTTTCATCTGACTGCCTGTTTTTCCCGTTGCTGCTGCAGGTACTGCCTGAACTTCATTGCTCTGCTCTGAGGAATTCAGATCAAAATAATTTCCGCTAAAGGTGTTAGACCCTGACGAAGCGCCGAGGAATCCCTTGTTATCCGGATCGCTGGCCCCGGTATAGATAATGCGTCCGGCACTGTAACATAGTTCGATGGTCGCATTTTCACCGTATCCGCAAAAACCACCGATTTGTTCTGCTTCGCCGGAGCTGCGGGTAATATTGCCTGTGCTGAAACAATTGCTGACAATCCCCGTATTTTTGCCTGCAAGTCCGCCTGCTTCTATTAGAGCGCTTATGTCAGGATTTGTATATGTTTCGGATATTGTACCGGTGTTCAGACCGACTAACCCGCCTACTGCCTGATTCCCGGATATAAGCCCCGAACCTCCGACAAAGCATTTCTCTATCGTACCGTAGTTTTGTCCTGCAAGTCCGCCGACATGATCATAGCCGATCAGCGCTGTGGAAGTAACCACTTCAACTCCCAGATTCCTGATCGAAGCACCGCTGCCTAGAACGGCAAAAAGACCAACATCATCCGTTCCGGCACGGTTTACCTGCAAGGCACTGACTTTAAAATTATCTCCATTAAAATTCCCTTTGAATTGATCTGAAATATTGCCGATTGGCAGCCAGAGAGCACCTTCGTTATAGCCATCAGCATCCGGTGTTAGATACGGTGCGAGATCGATATCATTCATCAATTTGAAATACTTATTAGAGTAACTCTCTCCAGTATACAGTCTCACATTATTTAAATGCTTTGTAGTTTCAATTTCCCATGGTGAATTTATCTCTCCCGTTCCACCGGCAAATATTTGTTCAAATCCCGGAGCTGGAACTTCAGCATTTGTCTCTAAATATGGGTAAGAAATACCTCCACTGGAAATTGCATATATAGACCAAATCGACTCAAAGTCCCATTCCAAGAAAGTGCTAATAGTTTTCAATTCTACTGTGGTTTTCCCAACTTCCGTTCCTGCACTTGTTGTTAAACCGCTTGTTTGTTTATCCCAAAAGCTATTTGATACAGTTCCAAAATAGTCTTTCCCCATCAAGCCCCCCATATTTGAACCTCCGCTAATCGCTCCAGTGGAATAACAGTTGGTTATCGTACCTTGGTTATTATTTCCTAAAAGACCTCCAATATAGGTGGAAGATCCAGTTACAGAGCCCGTAGCATAACAATTTGTTATAGATGCACTTGTGAAGCCGGAGTTATGTCCGATCAAACCACCAAGGTCTGTTCCGGTTGAGGTTACAGTTGCTTTTGAATAGCAATACTCTATTATTCCATTATTATATCCTACCAGACCTCCGACCCACATGACACCATCAACGGTTCCCACTATAAAACAATTTGAAATAATACCACCGGCATCGTGTTGACCCACAAACCCACCTGTAGTATATCCACCCTTACCACTAATACCGACAATATCCCCGGTGACTGAACAATGTGATATTTCTCCACCTTTTGTTCTTCCAACAAGCCCACCAACGTTACATATACCTGTAACACTGCTCAATTCATCAATTACAAGTGTAAGATTCTCGATTTTCCCCAAATTTCCAAGACATCCGAAAAGTCCAACTGGATTATAATAACTAACTGATCTGTTAATTTTGAGATTTCTTAGTGTTTTTCCATTTCCATCCAGTTTTCCACTAAATGTGTGATCAAGATCAGCAATTGGCAACCAGAAGTCACCGCTGTTATAACCGGGATTCCCGATTGACAGATAATCTGCAAGATCAATATCATTATTTAATATAAAGTATTTATCTGAATGTTCGTCTCCAAGATAATTGCGAATTAAATCAAATTCAGTTGGCGTTGTGATCTGGTATGGATCTATTTCAGTTCCGGTTCCACCCGAAAACTGCCCCCATGCAAAACCAGCAACAAAAAACATGGCTATAACGTATAAAAATCTTTTCATGTCAGAATCCTCCAGTATAAATATTTTCAGCAAAATTGGCAGCGAAAGACATTACTGGTCCATTAACATTAATTGTCCCCCAATCATCATTTGTCACTGCATATACAATGCCAATGAGCAAAATTAAAACCAATAACTTAGATTTCATTTTTCTCCCCTTTTCTTAGATTATTAAATTAAGTACTCTAAATTAAAAATATCTCATTTCACCAATTACTGGTATTTGCAGAAGAATAAAAAAAAATTAATTCAATAACAATATGTTTTGAGAAGATATAATCAGGTACTATGTGGGATATGGAAATGTGTGATTGATTTTATGGAGTTTTGAAATGTGGCTTAGACTCAAATCAAATTTAATAATTAACTGCAAAGTCGGCTTAATGGTAATTTCTGAGGCTATTTTGATAAAAAATGATCTGTTAATTTGATTTTCATTTCATCTTTTATTCCAGCATGATTTCTTAGTTTAGTTTTCAGTTCTGTAAAGATCCCTTCGAGTGGATTTGTTGTGTTGGGGATACCTAAATCAAGATGGTTTTGATAGGTAAATAGATACGGTGCATTAGCTCTTAAACTTCTATATGCACTTCGTAATCTTTTGTGTGTATAATGCCATTTACCCGTAACTGGATTAACAGTTTTTTCTTTTAAATAACTCTCCCATTTTTTATGCCAATGATCAAGAGTAAAGATCCAGGATTCTTCATCAATATATTTTAATTGTAGAGATAGTTCTCTTAATTCTCTACCGGCTTCTGCGCGTGGTTTTTGCGTTAAATAACGCCGTATGATTGCTTGTTGATGGAAGTGACACATTTGGACGGGGATATTCTTAAACGCTTTAGATAAGCCCTTTCTGCCGTCACAGGCGATGCCATTGATTGCCCATCCTTGTAATTTTAAAAGCATTATGCCTTGTTTATAGGCTCTAACAGTTTCAGTTGTTACATATCGCCAGTGCAAGTTTCTATTTCTATAATAATCACGAAACACCATAACGCCAAAGTTGCGTCTGAAGTAAGTTGTATCCATAATAATAACTGTTTCTTCGGGGGAAAAGTTAGGTGTGTTTACTTGATGATCTTTTAGTTTAGATCTAATTGTTTTAATGTTTAAATGGTGCTTTTTTGAGAGTTGCTTCAGGCTTTGTTTACCATCAAAATAGTCTACAAATATTCTATGAGATAGGTTTTTGTTCTGGATTAAAGAGCGATAGAATTGATGGCGACAAACATTGCATTTATAACTCTGTTTATTCCCTTTATTTCCATTCTTTTTAGTGCTAAATGAACCACATTTTGGGCAGGATTTTTTGCATTTTTTAACTTAATAAAATCAATATCGCTGTATTATCCTAACATTCAATTATTTATAACGTTTTCAGCCTCATTTTTTACCATTAAGCCGCAAAGTCCAATACATTGGAACCTCGTCTTTTTACTTTTTAATAATTACTTATATATTAAGGCTATGCATTTCATAAATCAAGTAAAAACAACATATAATTTACACATACTATGAAATATAGAATAAACAAACGCGTTTACATAGGGTCAATTAGGTTTGTACAAGCCAAGAAAAAGCTAACAAAAACATCTTTTCTATATCACCAACAATATCTTGCTACAAATGCACATTAAATCAGCATAAACAAGTAATCTATCCAGTTCTAAACCCCTGTAAACACTCACTTTGCCACACTCTAAAAACTTTGGGCAACTTTTGGGCACCTCGCCTTATAACTAGTTGATTATCAACAGAGTTCAGTGTACTCATAATCCGTTTGTCCAAGGTTCAAGTCCTTGAGGGGCTACACTTAACTACCCTGCAAACAACAGTTTACAGGGTTATTTGTTTTGGCTTGATTAATGTAAAATATAACGAGTAAAGAATGTATTATATCCAGTACGAAAGGAGTGGTCATTTTTTGGTCACCTTAATAGCAACAGAGAAGATGGGGGAACTCGCAAGAGAAGAAAGATTTTATGCGAAAAGCCACCCGGTTAAAGGTGGCTCTTGTTTATTGAATTTAGAGTAGGAGAGACCTACTTCATAAAAACCATTTTCTTCGTATCAACAAAATCACCGGCTTGTAAACTGTAAATATAAACGCCAGTCGAAACAACATTCCCATTCATATCAGTTCCATTCCAGATCACTTCGTGCCAACCTGGTTGCTGAGAGCTAATATTCCATTCCTTTACTTTTCTACCCATTACGTTGAAGATAATTAATTTTATATCAGTTGATTCAGGCAAACCATATTGTAATCTTGTAGTGGGATTAAAAGGATTGGGGTAGTTTTGACTTAATGTGAATTCTTGAGGTAAATCTAAGAATGCAAGTCCAGTAACATCTCCAACATCAAATGTTCTAAGATTTGAGCTATCACTTATTACTTCAAACCCATCATCATCTTTAGCTATTACTTGCCATTCATATCTATTGCCTAACACAAGGTCTAATGAAGTTGTTGTGTCTCGGCCAACTTCAACTTCATGCCAAATGGTACTGTCTTGGTCGACTGATTTATACTTCAATGTATAACTTGCATAATCTAAGGGGTCTGGGTCTTTGGAATTATTCCAGATTAGATCAACGATGGTTGATTCGAATACCTGGCCATTTACAGGACTGATCGTATTAAAGGGAACCGGGGGTTCAGGGAATAGATCTGTCCAGAATGGAACAGTCTGTGATATTGAATAACCCGAGTGATTGTCCATTGCTTTGACATACCATGAATACTCTAAATTATCTATTAGCGGCTGGTTTAATACACAGTGATTTGAATCAACAATGCTCGAATCTCTGAAAGATTCATTCCAAACAAGCATTTTATAGCTAATACTGTCACCGGGATCCGGATCTGTTGAAGTTTCCCATTTGAATGTGGGTTTCAAGCTTAATACAATAACTGAATCCGGGGATGACAGTGACGGCATCGTAGGATTATTATTTCCCAAGTTAACTATAAAACTATTATAGCTTCCGCTATTCTCACGGGTAGCACCACTGAGATCTGTGGCTACGACGCCCCAGTAATAGGTTGTATTATCTTCAAGACTAGATTTAATGTATGACGTATCTGGACCTTGATATATCGCAGTTAAGCTTTCAAGGTTTTTACCCAGAAATATAGTATAAGTTATCATATCATTTAGATCGTTATCATGACTTGGATGCCACGATAAAGTGGCTGTCAAGCTATCCACACCAGCTTCATTACATGCAAATACATCAGGAACACTGTTTTCATGGTTTGTCCAGAACGACCATCTGGCCGAGCTTGTTATTGCACTGTCGGCATCCATAGCTGTCACTTTCCAGTAATATGTAGCATCTTCTGTAAGAGCCACAGACGGTGTATAGGTAGTTCCTGTTACATCTTCAGGAGTGATGCCGGTAAAGGCACTATCTGTACTTAAATAGAACTGATAGGTTTCAACTATTGTGCTTTTAGCACTTGGAAGCGTAATACCTGTTTTATCATTTGGCACTAATGGACTTGACATGATATCCGGATCAACGGAACTCTCCCATATAAAATCAGGGGTGAGATCTGTTACCATGACACCGTCATTGGGCGAGAGTAATGCAAAATCTCCCGGGTTCTCATTGGCTGTATTTACTATAAAGCTCTGATACCCGCCAATATTTTCTCGGGTGGCTCCACTCAGATCTTTAGCAATAACCTTCCAGTAATAGGTAGTGTTATCTAAAAGAGGTGAAGCCATAAACGAAGTATCACTTCCTGTATAAACTTCTACAAATGATTCTACATCTATGCCAAGATAAACACTGTAGCTGATTATATCGTTTAGATCATTATCGCTACTGAGTTGCCAGCTGAGGGTTGCTGTCAAGCTATCCACACCAGCTTCATTACATGCAAATACATCAGGAACACTGTTTTCATGGTTTGTCCAGAACGACCATCTGGCCGAGCTTGTCATTGCACTGTCGGCATTCATAGCCGTCACTTTCCAGTAATAAGTCGCATCTTCTGTAAGGGCCAAAGAGGGTGTATAGGTAGTTCCTGTTACATCTACAGGAGTAACACCGGCAAATGCGCTATCCGTGCTTAAATAAAACTGATAGGTCTCAACTACAGTGCTTTTAGCACTTGGAAGTGTAGTACCTGTTTTATCATTTGGCACTGATGGACTTGACAAGATATCCGGATCAACGGAACTTTCCCATATAAAATCCGGTGTTAGATCTGTTACCATTGAGCTGTTTTTGGGAGCTAATAAAGCAAAATCCCCCGGATATTCATTAACTGGCGTCACATTAACAATACATTGCTGCATTGCAATATTATTTCCATCGGTAACCAAAAAAGTAACTTCTTGAGTACCAAACCAATTTTCTTTCCCAAACATTTTTACAATATGCGTTAATGTATCTATAGAAATATCAATGCCGGGAGCGCTAGAAGAAAGATTTGGTAGTTCACTCTGAAGCTCTTGATAAGACACAATTTCATTTATTCCATTAAATGAAATAAACCACTGAAGTAATGAATCCGGTGTATCGGGATCAGTAACCAGGGTATCAAGATCAAAAGCAATGATACTACTGTCTTCCGGAAAAACGATATTAGGCAAATAATCAATAACAGGCGCTTCATTACCGGCATGGTAATACACTACATATAAAAAATACGTCTGGGAATCAATACTCCCGTGTTGATCATTGGCTGTGATCGTGATCTTATAATTGCCGGTATCTGAAGTTAAGGGTGTGCCGCTGATCAATCCACTTACTTCATTAATGCTTAGAAAAGCAGGGCCGTCTATACTGTAAATTAAACCTTCATTTTCATCGTCACTGTTTACATCGTATTCATAGAGATAATCTAGGTATGCTATCCCAATGGGTATTGATCGAATAACAGACGCAACATTCTCAATAGTATATGTAATACTTGTTAATGCCGTATCTCCGTATTCATTGTCAATAACCGATACCTGAAAACTATTTTCACCAACATAAAGATTACCTGGAGAACCGATAAATTTATTCATGTCTTCATTTAATGTCAGATAATTTGGCAAATCGGCTGATTGTACTATGAAAGAACTTCCTCTAAAATTGTTATATAACAGGTCAATTTCAAGACTATCATCTTCAAGAAGAGTCATATTACCGGGAATTTCCAGACTGATTGTGGGATAGGGTATGATCGTTAATCGACCGTTTTGATATGCAACATTATAGGCATTCTCATCAGGATCACCAATATTATTATTGCTGCCAAACGTTAAATTACTGAATTGGCCAACAGCTGCATCTTCGCTGACATAAAATGAAATGGTAAGCAAAGTATCTCCATTTGGAATATCCATTGGAGTACCCGAATATACCCAAATGATATTTACCAGATCACTTATTGAGTTGATATCACCAGCGCTAAGATAATTACTGCTCATTCCGTTGTAATTGAGAATTGTTGGGTCAAATTGTATATGAAGATCTATCATTGCGATATTGCTAAAACCACTATCTGCGATCACCGGCACATTAATTGTCCTGTTTGAATAACCATTGATAGTTGGGATGCTTAAAAAAATATCACAAATACTTAAATCATTAATATTAGCAATTATATCATATCCTCGGCCGGGAATTCTATTTTCATACCACGTAGTATAAAGTTTTTCATTATTTATTGCAATGCTAGGGGCAAGACATATAGTATTATTATCGGAGGTACTGTTTATACAAAAAGAAGAAGCAAATGCCTCGCCATTAGAATCATAATATTTTCCATATATATCCGGATTCCCATTGCGATAATCATGCCAACTGATCACAAAATTACCGCTACCATCAACCGCAATGGAGGGATAAAATTGATAACTGCTTCCTCCATCGTCATTTACCATAAAATTAGCACCCATAACATTCCCTGAGGCATCATATCGCTGAGCGTATATATCATAGTTGCTGTTGCGATAATCTTCCCAAGTAATCACAAAATTACCGCTACCATCAACTGCTATAAAGGGGTTATATTCATGGTGGCTTCCTCCACCGTCATTTACCATGAAATTAGCACCCATAACATTTCCTGAAGCATCATATCGCTGAGCGTATATATCATAGCTGCCATTGCGTAAATCATGCCAGCTGATCACAAAATGACCGCTGCCGTCAATCGCAATGGAAGGATCACATTGAGAGCTGCTTCCTCCATCATAATTTACCATGAAATTAGCACCAAGGGCATTACCTGAAGCATCATATCGCTGAGCGTATATATCATAATTACCATTGCGTTCATCTCTCCAAGAGATCACAAAATTACCGCTGCCGGCAACTGCTATGGAGAGATTATATTGATAGCTGCTTCCTCCATCGTCATTTACCATAAAATTAGTACCAAGGGCATTACCTGAAGCATCATATCGCTGAGCGTATATATCATAGTTAACATTGCGACTATCTCTCCAAGAGATCACAAAATTACCTCTACCGTCAACTGCTATGGAGGGGTCATATTGAAAGCTGCTTCCTCCATCGTCATTTACCATGAAATTAGCGCCACGGGCATTCCCTGAAGCATCATATCGCTGAGCGTATATATCATAGTTGCCATTGCGACGATCATACCAGCTGATTACAAAATTACCACTGCCGTCAACTGCTATGGAGGGGTTATATTGATTGCTACTTCCTTCATCGTCATTTACCATGAAATTAGCACCCATAACATTCCCTGAAGCATCATATTGCTGAGCGTATATATCCGAATTGCCATTGCGATAATCTTCCCAGCTGATCACAAAATTACCGCTATCGTCAATCGCAATGGAAGGTTCACATTGACCGCTTCTTCCACCATCGTCATTTATCATGAAATTAGCGCCAAGGGCATTACCTGAAGCATCATAGCGTTGAGCGTATATATCCGAATTGCCATTGCGATCATCTCTCCAAGAGATCACAAAATTACCACTGTCGTCAACTGCCATGGAGGGGCTATATTGACCGCTACCTCCACCATCGTCATTTACCATGAAAGTAGTGCCAAGGGCATTACCTGAAGCATCATAGCGCTGAGCGTATATACCATAGTTGCCATTGCGATTATCATACCAACTGATCACAAAATTACCACTGCCGTCAACTGCTAGGGAGGACCCATATTGAGGGCTACTTCCACCACCGTCATTTACCATGAAATTAACGCCAACAGCATTCCCTAAAGCATCATAACGCTGAACGTATATATCTCGATTGCCATTGCGATAATCTTCCCAAATAATCACAAAATTACCACTGCCGTCAACTGCTATGGAGGAGTTAGATTGATCGCTACTTCCACCATCGTCATTTATCATGAAATTAGCGCCAAGGGCATTACCTGAAGCATCATAGCACTGAACGTATATATCCAAATTACCATTGCGATAATCATCCCAGCTAATCACAAAATGACCGCTGCTGTCAACTGCTATGGAGGGGCGATATTGAGAGGTGCTTCCTCCATCGTCATTTACCATGAAATTAACGCCAAGGGCATTACCTGAAACATCATATCGCTGAGCGTATATATCCGAATTGCCATTGCGATTATCATACCAGCTGATCACAAAATTACCACTGCCGTCAACTGCTATGGAGGGCAAATAATGACCGCTACTTCCACCATCGTCATTTACCATGAAATTAACCCCAAGCACATTACCTAAAGCATCATAGCGCTGAGCGTATATATCCGAATTGCCATTGCGATTATCTCGCCAGGAAACTATAAATGAGCTGTCAGTAAGTTGTGAGATATCTGTTTCATAATGTTCACATTTACCATAATCGTCATAATTAACAATAAAATCAGAAATGATTGTGTTGACAGTGGAATTGTCAGATGAGGGTGGAAGTAATTTATTAGTACTTAGAAAATTAGCAGGAAACTTGTCATTTCCAGCTGTTTCCATTATGAGTCTTTTTATTGCTTCTTCAGGATGATCTACTTCATCTAAATGTAAAAGGATATCTTCGATACGATGTTCTAATTCAGGATTTTCATTGATCATCTTTTGAACTTCCGGATCTCTTACTACATTTTCAAATACCTCACTATGTGAACTTGAAAAACAAGGATTTGACAATGTCAAAATTGCAATTATCAATAATAAATATTTTTGAAAATTCATTTTTGTATTTCCTTTATATTTAGTTAATTATTTCATGTAGACCATGCGTTTGACGTTCATCCCGTTGTCATATACAAGCTGATACAAATATATACCTGTTGATACGGATTTCCCTGTATTGTCACAAGCATTCCAAATCATTTGATATAATCCGGTTGTTTGATATCCGTAATTCCGAACATATACCTTTTGTCCCTTGAGATTATATATGCTTAAGACCACATTCGAAGCATCCTTGAGGTAATAAGTAATATGAGTTGAGGGATTGAAAGGATTAGGATAATTTTCATACAATGTAGTTTTTTCAGGAATCTGACCATCTTCCAATAAGCTCAACAAGACTAAATTGATAGACTTGGAACCGAATTCAGCCTTAAGTGGTTTTTCATCTGCACCGGCAAAGTAATTATCATGACCAAATGCAACGTTCCCACTTTCACTGTTCTCTTTAGGCTGTAAAATCAGTTCGGCTATCGTTCTGCCTTTATCAATGTGGATCTCATCATTATTATATAGCCATATCAGGTTTACCTGATCTTCTATACAATTATAATCTGTAATAAAATCACTTGTGATCTTTTCGAAATAAAATGCACTTGTATCAAAAACAATTGACCAATCCAACATGGCAAGATCAAATTCAGCATCAGAATAAATTGGCAGGTGTATATAGCCGGATTCATCTAAACTGAAATCTTTAAATTTAATGTGCATGTCATATTCTGAATTCGCTTTTGCAATTACGGAAGTCATGGAGCCCCAATTTAATGTGACATCACCATAAATGTAAGCATTAAAATTTTGATTGATCATATTAGCTGAAATAGGCGCATATGTATATTCAGAAGGAATAAACCCCCAAGTTGCTATGGGCGGATCCACTGGAAGCATAAGGAGATAATTTTTTAATCTAAGTAGATCAAAACCATCAACACTACCGCTTCCATTACAATCCGATGCAAGAAGAGCGTTAGTACTTAGGGTTGTAATACCCAATAAATGATTTTTCAATCTTAAAAGATCAAAACCATTGATTTCAGAAATCTCATCTTGTTTATCGGGAGATAAAATTAATGATCCATTTACCAGATCAAAATTGAAATGACCGTCAGCATCTGTTATCGCATATTCATTCATATCTCCACTTATAAAGAGAGTATCACTTACTAGTGGAACATTATTATCGCAATATGCTAATAAACCGTTTATTGAATAACCGCTTATAACGCTAAATGTACCGGAATGAAGTCCTAGTGAATATGGATTTTCATCAGGATCACCGATATTATTATTTTCCGTAAATGCTAACTGATTGCTTTGACCCGGTGTTGCGAATTCATCCACTAAAAAGATGAGATTCATTAATGTATCCCCATCAGGAATCTCCATTGGGGTTCCCGAATACACCCAGACAGTATTGATCGTGTTACCTATTTGACTAACATCTCCGGAAGAAACATATAAGCTGTTCATTCCCTGATAATGAATCAGTGTTGTATCATAGCTTACATGCAGATCTATCATGGCTACATTGGTGAATCCACTGTCGACCAATACGGGTATGTTTACGAGAGTATTTGCGGCTCCCTCAGTAGAAGTTATTGTGAGTGAAATATCCGGATTATATGGCAATACGGTTAAACTGACTGGAACAGTAATTATGGGTTCATCAGGATCGTTGCTTGAGATATTAATATTCTTTGTATAATTGGAATCTGGCGAAAGTCCTGTTAAATTAAATGAAACTTCAATGTCTACAGAAGAAGAAGGAGAAACAGTCCCAAAGATTGGATTCATTGTTAACCAAGAGATACCTACTTCAAGTCCTAAAGAATATTCCAATGCTTGAGGCAGTATATCACCACCGTTATAACCAAGGGCAAAAATATGTTCCCAACACATTCCAGTTACCAGTATACTTCCTGGACCATATTGGTATTGAACAGTTGTTGGAAATCCTGATTCATTTACAACTATTGTATCAGCATCATTTGGAACGTTTTCAAAAGCTTCATGACTTGCAAAATTACCCGATAGGGGATTAGTTAATCCACTGACAATTGGATGATGTGAGTTATAAATATAATTGTTGTAATCTAAATCTTGATCTACCAGTGTTCTCATTCCACCGGGGAAAGGTAGATTGGACATTCCATTTATGGTAGCACAATGAAATTCTATTATACCACCTGATAATAGGTAATCTTCAAATCTGTTCAGATTTTCCACATAGGTTTGATAAAAAGTGTTTGGCTGCTGTGATTCGAATAAAACAAGATTATATTGTTCTAAATCTATAGTACTCATTTCTGTTTCATTTGCAATCGATATGTTAGCACCTAAATCTTCTAAGATCGGAACATTGACATTATATCCCCAAGCTAAATTATTTCTAAAAATTAAAACATTATTTAACACGGGACTATATGGTGATTTATATAATTCAGAGAAGATTGTTTGATCCGATTCGTCGTTACTATTTTTACTTTTAACATTATCGTTAAGTGAATTGATAATTTCTTCTAATTTAGCTGAACCGTTTAACCCTTGATTTATTTCATAGGTTAATTCTATATTTCCACTATTGCAAATCGTGAGATTATGTATACAGCTATCACCCGGGGTTAACGTTTCCTCCAATGATAGGGGATTTACACTAATATTCGGTGAGGAATCGATTATTTCAAAAGGCAGTTCCTCATAATCCTGCAGAACATTAGTTGCATTATCATACATCAGGGTAACGACATTATACATTCCCGGAGCATGTGATGCCAAAGAGAATGATTCCGTGAAAATTTCATCTCCCATGGTCGCAGTCAAATTCCGGGATGTCCCAGCGACGATTTGTTCATAGCTATTTATTAAATTGGTTTCTATACGGACATATAGTGCATCCTCTGCATCAGGTTCAATAGAGACAATCAAATCGTCACTTTGTGAGAAAGTACTGTCATTAAGTGTTACATAGCGGAACGCAGCTGTACCCGTTGAATCATTGAGCACCAGTTGCCCCCAATCGATAGTAACTGCCCAATTATGAACGTTTTCTATATCGACAAAGACCTGTACTAAATTTTTCCCATTCGGTCCTGATACAACCCAAGTTTCAGGGATTAAGAATACTGTTGTACTCCATTGACCATCGGCGCCAGTAAGAAAACCAGCATGATGTCCATTGATCACAACCGAATCTCTTTCACCGGAATCCCAGTCAATATCCCAGGCCAGCAGACTGAGCTGTGCTGAAGTAACAACAGGTTCATTAACGAAAATATTGAATTCAATAGGATGCAAAGGATTGTCATTGAATAAATACAAATCCATATCACCATCTGCTGTACCGTTCAGATAATTATTCTCATTATCATCGGTTGTAATATTTGCAAGTATCTTCTGCATTTCAATATATATAAATTTATCCTCTGAATCGGGAGCATCTGTTGTTACTTTGATATATCCTTCATAATTGCCCGCAGTCAGTCCTGTAGAATTGAATACAACTTCAATTAAAGCCGTATCGCCTGAATCCAAATAACCACTCTCAGGCGTTTCACTTAACCAGCTAAGACTACTCATTGGCGGATTTGATATGATTTGTGAAGGAGTTGAACCCGGTCCGTCATCACTGGGATAAATAAATCTTGTTATTATTGCTTCTCCCGAGTCGCTCACAGTAAAAATAAAAGGATCCGGGGATGTATTCACGATTGTGAAAGTCTGAATATCCTGCCCGTCACCGGCAATTACCGAGAATAATGAATCTGGTCCTATTGAAAAGTCAGGGGGTAAAACTGTCAGAGTGGTAGGAATTGTCAGTTCATACTCATCCGGATCATTACTAAAAATATTGATATTTGCTTGGTATGTGTCCGGTGTGCGGTCAGTGGCATTCATTTTAATATTCAAATCCCTAGATTCACCAGGGGAAACCACTCCGGAATATTGGTCAACTGTCAACCAGTATTTTTGCTGATTTATGCGAATTACCATATTAGATTGGATATATTCAGTATTATAGGCAATCGGCAGTCCGTCTGTACCATCATTATTTTCTATACCAATTGTAGAAGTATTCAAGGTACCTTCCATGGACTCATAATAAAACTCAATATTTCCATTTTCATAGAAATATACCTGAAAATTAAATGGTCCAGAATTATTTAGATGTAGCCAATTACTATATTGAATAATGAAAGTATTATCAATGCTATTGTAATAATAGTACTGTTGTCCTACGCCATATAAATCATCCCAGAATGGAGCAATAAGCGGATTGGGAGAGCTTGCATCGGGTATAGGATCATTGGAATATTCAGTATATCCCGCATCAAAAGTTAAAAGTCCATTTGTCGAAACATAAACTTGGGTGTAATAATTTCCATAAAATGGAAATTGAAAAGGTAATGGAATCTGTACGAAATTATCATCTCCACTTAACCCTGTTGCAGTTCCAACAGATGAAATATCTTCCCATACAAATACTGGACCACCTGGCTCATTGCTGTCTTTCCAAGTGTATCCAAATCCATCGGGGCCGTCGGCACCTTTGTCGACAGCAGCACCAAGTCGAAAATCATTTTGCCCTTTAACAATTTCAGGTTCTGGCATTTGATCTTTAGCCGGTTGATAATATTGCGATTTACTTGCATCCGCACCAATACCTAAAATCCAGTTCAAATCACCAGCGCCAGTATTGGCAATGGTCAGCACGCGGGTTAAGCTGTCACCAACAGCAAGTGATTCAGTAAATTCTGATGGATTCACATTAATATCTGCTGTGCCACCGGTAGTAATTATACTAATAACTTCTTCATAGTTTGAGGTATTGACTGGTGTGTCGGAAGCGACATATGTCTCTACGGGTGTTCCTGAAGCATAGTTGTCGTAGTACTCAACGGAAAAGCTATTGATGATACCGGTTTCAGATGTTGCGGTATCGTAAACAGACATGAAGAATATATCAGATGTTCCTGTGTAATACGGCATAAACTCTGTAATATCTAGAGCCATGTTTTCAGTTCCGAACGAATAATTACCACCATTCATATTGTAATTTTCATTCATCATTTTAGTTATGTCCGGACTATTTGGATTACCAATACCTAAAGTAATTCTATTTTCACCACGGTAATCGTGAGTTACATTAAAAACAGCTAGTAAATAGGGCTCGTAATTAACTTCATTTTCATATAAAAAGCAGTATTGCACCTGTGACTTAATTGCCTCATATGAAATATAATAAAAGCCATCAGCTACATTTTCCCAGGAACCTTCACCCCATGAGTTAGCTACCTTAAACGCACCATATCGTGTTTCACCATTTTCCGTAAATGGTCCAAAGTTATCATCATAACCTACAATGGTATTTGCGTGGTTTGTTCCATTGTTTTGGTATGTATCGGTGGTCCACAAATCATTGCCATTTAGATCATCATATTGATGTGCATCAATAGAAATGGTGACTAGATTTGTATCGCTTAGCCAATTTTTTAGCTGTTCTAGTTGAGTATCGCTATCAAGAAACATATATCCATAGCCTGTTTTCGATCTATAAAGAGGTGCTTCTCTGAAAGATTCTTCTGATGGCCAGCTTGATATCTGCAAGGGATCATAAGGCATATTTCCCCAAGTACAAGCACCAATATTCTCCATTAGGTTCAAATTATCTGCATAATGTGAACCCCCATCTTCACCATCACAAATCTGGTGATAGATAAAATCCGGACTAAATATTTTATCCTGATATGCAGCACTTGGGTAGCCATAATATCCACCTTCCCAGAGTGCACCCGATAAATCCCAATCATGTTCATAGGCCTCTTGAAATGTTTTCGTATAATAACCTGTTGCCCATGAGACACAACTACCTTCGCCATCCTGGTTGCCAATTGGAGGGAAATACGCTAATAATGAATTATCATAGTTTGATGGTGCCAATTTTACTCTTAACGATTGAGAAAATTCGGCAATAATTGGAGCATAAATAAGTTGTTTCCATTCATCTTCAGTCGGTGGTCTTAGACCAGTACCGTGTCCATTGATTTTTATATTATAATTAACTCCCGGCTGATATATACCTTCCAGTTCCATCAATTTGGTAAATTCTACATCAGTCATTTGGCGAAATTCAGGTTCGATATTAGCAAACCCAAAATTTGTGATCATCAGACAGACGATCCCAACTAATAAAATTGACTTCCTCATTTCCTTCTCCTTTATTATTGTCAAATTATCTTCATCCTTTATTTGCGATTCTTTATTAATACTTATAGTTATTATCAAGTCCCTATTTGTGTGTATTCCTAAAATAATCGCTAAGATAATCAATGCCATTTCCATATTTTTCTCTAATGCCTATAACGTCGTGGGAGTATAAGATTTGTCTTCCATTTCTGTATATATCAACAATATTTGCTAATTTTAATATTTTCAAGTGTTGGGAAACAGCAGGTTGGCTAATTTGAAGAATGTGTGCTAAATCAGTAACAGATATTTTTGAATTACAAAACAAAATTTGAATTATTCTAAACCTGTGCAGTTCGGCGATTATTTTCATGAACTGCACCAACTGTTCAGATGCTTTGTGCTCGGTATGTGAAAGAGTAATAGGTTGAGTATTAATATTCATTTTGATTTCCCTCATGGTTATATCTCAACAAAAATAATAACTAGATCGACATCACTTCGCTAAAAATATAAATATATGCGCACATATTAATTAATTGCTTATTTTTATATTAATAATATTTTGATGCAATATCAAGAAAATAATATTATTGTTTAATTTTTCATTATTCTCGGCTTAATTAGTTTGACTTAAGGAAAACCATAATTAAGTAATCTAGCGAGTTCTAAACCCCCTGTATTTTAAAACACTTACACACCCTAAATAACAAAATCGAAGTCACTAGCCACATCTTGGTACACATGAACTGTAAAACCCGCATGGTTAAAGGGCCTCCACTGTACTCTTAATCCGTTGGTTCTAGGTTCCCCCATTGGGGTCCCTTTGGGAAAGTCCTAGATGGCGTACGATGACTCCCCATTCTTGGGGAGTTTTGTTTTTAGGGCGATTTATTTGAGAGAGAAGATTTGTGGCGTTTCAAATGCCAGTGATGGGTTATCCCAAGGGGATCCCTTCGGGATAAATTATGAGTGGAAGTAAATATTAACTTCTTAATTCAAATATCGGTGTTCCTTGTTCTGAGATCAATTTCGGTTTTTGGATTCAGGCTTTCGATTACTGAAGAACATGATAAAGAAAAAGGACGGTCACGACCGCCCCCTACAATTTCATTTTATTATTCCTGCTACCAGTTACAGGTCACAGGTTACAGGTCACAGGTTACAGGTCACAGGTTACCGATCACTTCATAAAAACCATCTTCTTCGTATCAACAAAATCACCAGCTTGCAAACTATAAATATAAACACCAGTCGGAACCGTATTACCATGCATGTCACTTCCATCCCAGACCACTTCATGCCAGCCCGGTTGTTGGTTGCTGATGGACCATTGTTCAATTTTTCTACCTGTTAAACTGATAATAGTAAGTGTGATATCTGAAACTTCCGGGAGGCCATATTCTAGGGTTGTTATTGGATTGAATGGATTCGGGTAATTCTGCGATAATTCAAAGATCTCAGGAAGAGCTAGAAGGTCATCTATTCCTACGAGTATGCTTGCCGTTTCGGATGCATTACTTTCATTTCCATTAAAATCTATAGCAGTAACGCGGTAATAGTAAGTTTTATCTGCTTCAACCGTTTCATCTGTAAAGGTGCTTTCAGTTGTAGATGAGTATTTACTAATACTTTGGCCACTGAAATCTTCATTTACACTGCGATAAATATTATAATATTGAAAATCATTATCCATTGAAGGATTCCAATCAATAACTATTGCGGACGCAGCAATCTCAGCGCTTAATCCTGTAGGTACTGCGGGAGCCAAATTGTCGACAGAATATCCTGTGACTACGATACTAGAAAAATTGCCTTCCGTCATACCGGAAATCACTCTAAAATTCAGTATACCGCTTGATTCTTCAGAGGAATCCACAGATGTATGAGCCAGTACAGAATAGGTTCCTGCACCGTAAGCCACAGTGGAATTTGAGCTTACCCATCCGCTACCGTCATTGATCTCGACTGTGTATAATTCGAGACTATCCTCCATTGCGCGCAGTACATCCAGTGAGTCCGTATCAAAACCGCTACGGATAAAGTGAACTGTAACCCATCCTCCCTGATCTGCGGGAACATCTGCTACTGCTGTTATTACAGCATTTTCAGAATTTTCAACACGGATGTAATTAACTTTCTCTTTAGTATCAGAATTTGTTCCATCACCAACTGTTAGTGAAACAGTGTAATTCCCGGGCAAACCATATGTATGAACCGGATTCTGAACCGTACTGCTTTCACCATCACCAAATTGCCAGTTCCAGCTAGTTATGTTATGGGTTCCCTGTTGTGATTTATCTAGAAAATGGACTTCTAAAGGAGCATTTCCGCTTTTAGTATCTGAATCTAAATCAGCAATTAACTCAAGTGAGGATTTCCATAAACCTTTATTATTGCCATTGATCCAAACACTTCCATCCGGAGAAATACTGCAACCATATAAATGATGATTTCCAATTTCAGGCAAAACTGTCACTTCCCAGTTAAATCCGCCATCATGCGTGATAAAACAAGCTCTGGTGCTATCATAGCCAACAGCAATACCATCTAATAGATTTTCTGTTATGGCTAATGAGACTAATCTTCCCGGTACTGAATTGAAATTTGCTTTGACCCAATGTGAGCCGCCATCATCAGTTCTCCAAATTTCCGATAGAACCACAATGATAAATGAATTTTCATCCAGTATTTGCACACTTTGATCAGAATAGCTTAGAGCTGGACCCCCCATTTGAGGAAGATCTCCCTGAATACTATTCCAGGTCATACCGGCGTTACGAGTCATGAACAGCTGAGCCGTATATGGATTAACATTGTATCGCGCAAGAGCAATACCGGTATTTTGGTTAAGCCAATCAGCTGATCTTACATGTGGACGGGATGTTGGCATAGGAGTTATTGACTGCAATGAATAGCTCGCGATCTCAGGATCAAATATGATCTTTTTAAACCATCTTGTACTTGTTACACCTAATCTTGCACTACCACTAATATATGCAATATTTTCCGTTACTTGCTGCAAGTGTGTTATTTGATCTTCATTGACATCAAATCGTTGTGACCAAGTTTGTCCACCATCACGGGTACACCAGGCATAACCATAAACGATATCATAGTTATAACCATTGCCTCCATCATCTACTGAGAATGACACGGATCCAATATTTTCGTTTATAAAATGAACTTTTGGTAATGCTGATTGTAAATTAGTTTCCACTTCGGGGGAGATATTTTGCCAACTGCTTCCACCATTTGTTGTTTTATAAATTCTATTATTGCTTGTTGCAAGATATGCAATCTCGTCTGAAATTGACGATATTTGGTAATAATTGCTTCCATCAACGTCCGGGCCATTTTCCAGTTTTGTGTAATCGGTAAATTTTGGTGGATTGACGACAAGCTCATTTACTGTTATGTAATCAACTTTTGTAAGCGAATCGCTGAGGCTTCCATCGTTAACAAGTAATTTAACAGTATAAATACCGGGTTCGGTATAGACATGACTGGGATGCTGTTCCTGGCTAGTTGAGCCATCTCCAAATTCCCAGTTCCATTCAATGGGTTCACCCTCTGATTTGTCTGAGAATACAACGGTTAAAGGAGATGTGCCATTTAATACATCAGCTTTATAATCCGCTATAAGAGAATCTAAAATTTGCGAATAATAAAATACACCCATATCTACTATTGACCCATCAGGATCCAGAGGAAAAAGTGGATTACCTGCATCAATGCAGGGAGATGTTTCTTGTAAGTGAAAATCTGCAGCACTTATAAATAATGGATTTTCTGCAATATCTGTAGAGTCAGGAACTACATTAAAATACTGAGTTGTATTATTCCACAGACAATTATGACTCTCAAACACACTCCCATTACCAGGGCTTAGAAAACTAATTCCGTTCACATGATCTGTAATAATATTGTTTACTACTGTTATATCCGCCAAGAATGTTTCTACACCTGTTGTACCATTTCTTGATATCGTATTGTTCACGATATAAGCACTGCCGGATTCACCAACGCATATACCTTGCTCTGTGTTATCGCAAATTAGGTTCTTGTAAATTATTGGGTTTGAATCTATATCAGTCCCCCAATTTATTGATGCATAAATTCCAACTTTACAAGCTGTAATGATATTACCTTGGATCAAAGGACTTGCGCCCTCACACTTAAAACCATAATCAGCATTGGTAATTGTAAATCCTTGAATCACTGTCGTTTGTGATTCGGCACTGTACAAGTAAAGTCCATCCAATTTGTTATCACAATCAATAATACAGTTTTCCGGTCCATTTTTTGATCTTAAGACAAGTGCTTTACCGTCAAATATTAATGCACCAAGGTATGTTCCATTCAAGACAGTCACCATATCGGTATTATTTGCTTCGTCTAGACCTTTTTGAATAGTCAGATAGGGTTCAGCTTCAGATCCTGTACCTGTATCATCTGACCCTGTAGTTGAAACGAATATTTCTTTAGCGTTTGATTGAGAAACGCTTATATAATCTACTTTTATGCTTGTATCTGCACCTGCTGCATTAGAGGCGATCAATTGTACTGTATATGTGCCGGTATCCTGATACGTGTGATAGGGATTTTCAAGGGTACTGCTTTGTCCATCACCAAAATCCCATAACAACGAGGATATATTTCCGGTAGATTCATTTTTGAAAACAGTTTGAAAGGGGGCAAATCCTGAAGTTACCAATGATGAAAAATTAGCAGTTGGTGGAGTTTCTAGAACAGTAATACAATTTTCTAGAACTTTTGTATCCGAAAGAGACCCATCTGAAACAGTAAGAGAAACACTATACACTCCAGGAGTAATATAAGTGTGTTGCGGATTAGGTGCTGTGCTGGTGTATTCGTCACCAAAATCCCAATGCCATGAATTTATTGACGTATTTTTCTCTTGTGAAAAATCAATAAATTGTATTGCTAAGGGCGTGGGACCATTGTTTAATCCATGAACATTAAAATCTGCCACTATAGAGGGTATTAAAACAGCATATTCATAAGCTCCCATATCCGGAGCAGCGCCTACATAGTCAGACGATCCCATATTGACATATACCGAATCGTTCATTGAATAATAGGCAGCACCTTCATCTATGCAAGGAGATCCCGCTTGTAATGAATAATCCTCTTCGAAAAACGGATCAACAAATTTAATATTTTCCAAAAGGTGGTATGTGCCATAGTATTTTGTAGTAACAGGAACTTCATTTCCTATATTAATTGTCGAATAAGCGATCTTAAAATCGGCCCAATGCCATGATTGTAGCTGAGGTGAAGAATTTGACGATATAATAGAATTGATCAAAAAAGGATTACCGCCACCATATACTAGTATACCTCCTCCCCACAAAGGATTTGCTTGATTGTCAGCAACTGTAACATTGACCATTGTAACATGTGAACGAGTTAAAGTTATTCCTCCTGCGGCACAAGTATTTTCGGTGAAAGCACCAGAATTATTTGTAACAAGTACATTCTCAAGTCTTGCACCAGGACGATCATCATGGCCTTGAAGCTTCACTCCACCCCATTTTTTATTATACTGAAACTTTGAATTTTTAATTAACATAGAATAATTCCAAACTGATTCCAGGCCGCATGCATTATAATTTGAAATGCAATTATCAATTTGTGCTCGAGAGTATTTAATGTAAATCCCCCAAGCCCCATTATTTGTAATAATTGAATTTTTAATAATAACCCCATCCATTCCGTCAGAGATATGGATACCCATTTGTAAGTTATCTTTAACAATACAATTAGTAATTGTAGGATTTGAATTTGCTCCTCCTGAAATGCCTGAACCTGAACACTCTTTAATGATCAAATGGTCAAGTCTCGGATTGGCTTCATAACATGAAACTCCTGTATCACCTTTTCTTATAGTAAGTCCGCTGAGTAAGGAATTATCTGATTGACCATTATAATAAATCCTAGCGTTATTTATGATCGTTTGAGAGATGTAAGAGGTATCACCTGTGGTTAGATAATAAGAGGCGAGGGTTATATTCTTACCATTTAAGATATAGCCCGAAACAGGGACACCTGTGTCATTATAGTTCCCTGGGGCAAGCAAAACCGTATCACTTTCATTTGCAGCGTCCAAACCTGCTTGAATAGTAGCGTATTCTGATGGAACATGTCTAGTGGTAGGTTTATAAAGTGGCATGTTGAAGATATAGGCCGAGCCGGCAGAAGATAAAGTGTTATTCCCAGAAGCATCTTCATTTTCAGCATAAGCTCCAACAATAGCATAATCACCTGAGATTGAGACACTGCCGCCAAATTCATCACCATATGCTCTGTCTGATGCCACCAATTTAGCTTCTTGACTCCAGTTTATTCCATTCCGTTTGAAGATATAGGCCGAACCGGCACCATTTAAGTAATTGTTCTCAGAAGCATCTTCATCTTCACCATTAGCTCCAACAATGGCATAATCACCTGAGATTGAGACACTGACGCCAAAATTATCACTTTCTGCTCTGTCTGATGCCACCAATTTAGCTTGTTGACTCCAGCTTGTTCCATCCCGTTTGAAGATATAGGCCGAGCCGGCAGAAGTCACAGTGTTAGTTCCAGAAGCATCTTCACTTTCAGCTGGTGTTCCTACAATAGCATAATCACCTGAGATCGAGACACTCTCGCTAAAATAATCACGTCCTGCTCTGTCTGATGCCACCAATTTAGCTTGTTGACTCCAGCTTGTTCCATCCCGTTTGAAGATATAGGCCGAGCCGGAATCATACATATAATTGTCCCCAGAAGCATCTTCATTTTCAGAAGATGCTCCAACAATAGCATAATCACCTGAGATTGAGACACTCTTGCCAAAATAATCATCTACCGCTCTGTCTGAAGCAACCAATTTTGCTTGTTGACTCCAGCTTGTTCCGTCACGCATAAATATATAGGCCGAGCCGGCATTACTCTGAGTGTTATTTCCTGAAGCATCTTCATCTTCATGAAAAGCTCCAACAATGGCATAATCACCTGAGATCGAGACACTTCGTCCGAACCTATCAGTTTCCGCTCTGTCTGATGCAACCAATTTAGCTTCTTGAGTCCAGTTTGTTCCATCCCGTTTGAATATATAGGCCGAGCCGGCATCATTCAGAGTGTTATTCCCTAAAGCATCTTCATCGTCATAAAAAGTTCCAACAATGGCATAATCACCTGAGATCGAGACACTGAAGCCAAAATGATCAGCTGTTGCTCTGTCTGATGCCACCAATTTAGCTTCTTGAGTCCAGCTTGTTCCATCGCGTTTGAAGATATAGGCCGAGCCGGCAGCATCCATATAATTGTCCCCTAAAGCGTCTTCATCTTCATAATAAGCTCCAACGATGGCATAATCACCTGAGATCGAGACACTATTGCTAAAATTATCACCTGCTGTACGATCTGAGGCCACCAATTTTTGAATTTCATCATAATCACCAGCTTGCAATATGATAAAAATACCAAATAACAAATACAGTATTCTTAGTATCTTTTTCATTTTTTCTCCATTTCTTAGATTATTAGATTAAGTACTCTAAATTAAAAATATCTCATTTCACCAATTACTGGTATTTACTAAAGAATAAAGCAAGGAATTAATTCGATAACAATATGTTTTAGAAAGAATAAGATCATGTACTATGTGGGATATGGAAAATTGTGATAGATTTTATGGGGTTTTGAAATGCGACTTGGACTCAAATCTAATTTAATAAATAACCGCAAAGTCCAATACATTGAAATCTCGCTTTCTTACTTTTTAATTGTTCATCATATATTGTTCATCATATATTATCGCTATGTATTCTATAAATCAAGTAAAAAACAACACATATAAATTGCACACACTATGAGATATAGAATAAACAAATGTGTTTACATAGGGTCAATTATGTTTGTAAAACCCAAGAAAAAGCTAACAAAAACACCTTTTCCGTTTCACCAGCCACATTTTGCTACACATGAACCGTAAAACCTGCATGGACAAAGGGCGAACACTGACCTCTTAATCCGTTTGTTCTAGGTTCAAGTACTTGAGGGGCTACCAAAACTTCCCAAACATGGGGAGTTTTGTTTTTATAGGATGATTTTTTATGAAAAATGTTTTGTGACATTTTAAAATGCGAGGGGGAGAAAGGGAGATGGGGAGAGGGTGAGAATGAGAGTGAATATCGAATCATCCTCCTACGCTAAAGCTACGGAGGGCAGGTGAACATTCGAATCATCGATTTAAAAATTAAACTTCAATTGTTCGATTGCTCAATTGTTCGGTGTTCGTATTTAAGCTTAATAACACTTTATGCTATTTCTAAAAAAGGAGCTCAAATTGAGCTCCTACTTTATTCTTTAAACTTTTATCTTTAATCTTTATTTCATGAATACCATTTTCTTCGTATCTACAAAGTCACCTGCCTGCAGACTATAAATATAAACACCGGTCGAAACCGTATTACCATTCATATCGTTTCCGTCCCAGATCACCTCGTGCCAGCCTGGTTGTTGGTTGGAGATTGACCATTGTTTGATCTTTCGGCCAGTGATGTCGAATATGTTGAGTCTTATATCGGATTGTTCTGGAAGACTGTATTGAAGAGTTGTCGTTGGGTTGAAAGGGTTGGGGTAGTTTTGATATAAACAGCAATCACTTGGAAGCATACCATTCGTATCACCAATAGTTGTCCAGGTAGGATAAATAACACGAATGCGATCGACAAACAAGGAACCTGTGGTCGCTGCATCGTCAATTCTTAAACGAATACCTGTAACCTTCATGGGATATAATTGTTCTCCATCTGCAGGCAGCATATTTCCCATGTCAAGATATTGTGTGCGATAGGCATCATTATATCGAAGAGATGATGATGATTTAACACTATATTCCACGCCTCTTGCATCTTCAAGAACGACATATATCCAATGTTTAATACTGTCGGACAATACAT
>Ga0208902_1000167_pt1 | contig 40848 bp, 34 predicted proteins | sample AntAceMetag02UKH_FD_184767 | JGI IMG/M metagenome (GOLD analysis project Ga0208902, IMG submission 184767) | Saline lake microbial communities from Ace Lake, Antarctica - Antarctic Ace Lake Metagenome 02UKH (SPAdes) (version 2) | ecosystem: Environmental > Aquatic > Non-marine Saline and...
AGATAGACACCGGCGACAAGAGCAGCGACGGCGCTGATGAGAAGGGCGACAAGACCCGTCAGGAGGTGGCGCCACTGCGTCTGATTCTCCCCCAGCAATCTCATCACCTCCCATCATATATCACCCAGATTATTATTTTCGGAACGGCAGTTCCAGCATGTCAAGATCGCAGGGTGCGATCACTTCACCTGAAAAAGTATTCTGTGCATCCTGTATATGACTTGCCATGTGGGTATATCGTGAACTCCCGTGCACAAGAGCAAGGCGGTGCGCTCCGATAGCGGTCGCAACTTCTCCTGCCTCGCCTGCCGTAGAATGGAAGACCTCTTTTGCCCGTTCTTTCTCACTATCGTCGTAGGTCGCATCGTGAATTAACAGGTCTGCGTCCACCCCCCAATCTTTCCAATCCTGAGAATTTGGTCGGGTATCTCCAGTGTAAACAACCTTTCTACCCGGGCGCGCCGGTCCCATCACATCACCAGGAACAACCTCTACCTCTCTTCCGTCCTCACGAACTATCTGCACAGTATCGCCACGCTGGAGACGACCAAACAGGGGACCTGGCTGGACACCCAGAGCAATTGCCCCTTCCCGGTCAAAGCGTCCGGGCCGGGAATCTTCCTCAAGAATATAACCCAGACTCACCAGTCCGTGGTCCGTGGCAAAAGCCCGGATGGAATATCCGTCAAAAGGAACGACATCGCCCGGCGCTAATTCACTCGCGTGAATCCGAAAGTTGAGGTGGGTTCGGGTCAGAGCCATCACACTGTCCACAAAACCATGTACCCAGCGGGGGCCGTAGATAATAAGGGGATCCGTACGTCCCATAAACGACATTGTCTGAATAAGCCCCAAGACTCCGAGATAATGATCGGCGTGCCAGTGAGTGATGAAAATGGCATCGACCGTAAAACCAGTTTTTGCCCGCATCATCTGCTGCTGGGCTCCCTCTCCACAGTCAAGGAGCAGAGTGTCCGACCCGTGACGAATCATGATACAGGCCGGATTTCTGTGGATACTGGGAAGGGCGCCCGCCGTCCCGAGGAAATAGACCTGAAGTGTCTCGCCGCTCATCTGAAAACCTCCTGAAAAACCTGAAGACTTTTTGCCGCCTCTTCAATATTGCGGCCTTCAATGACGACCCTCCCGGAGTATTTGGTTGCGATGGCATGGCCAATCTTCTTCCAGTCCATCAGACCATCACCAAGGGCCAGATGCTCGTCGCTTTTACCGTGGTTGTCGTGCACATGGATATGGCTGGCAGATGAAAGATCCCCCAGAAAGGCATCAATCTCCTTCATAGTATTCGCATGGCCAAAATCAAACGTGCATCCGATACCATCCACGCCGTCCACCATACCACTAAGTTCACCACAGTACCGGCAGAAGAAATCGGGGATGTTGGGCATATTTTCAAGCGTGACCGAAACACCGCAATCCTCGCTTACCCGGCCAATCTCAACGAGAGCCGCCTTGTGGAGTCCCCAAACCTTCTGCGGCACTAGTTTCCCGGCTGGTGAGAGATAGCCGGGATGAATCGTAACCTGATCAGTAAACGCGGCGGACGCCTCGGTAACGAGCGTGATCTGCCGGATGGACTCCCGGTAGATGGCGTCGTTTATTGAGGCAAGATTAAGATCAGCAAAAGGAGCGTGGACACTGACTTCCAGTCCGGTCGTTTCAATAACCTCACGGACCCGTGCGGCGACCTCCGGTTTATCAAGGCGGTAGTTGCCATCCGCCGAGATCTCCCATCCGGTATAACCAGCTTCTTCAATCCCATAGACCCATTTGATATCCGACCAGACCGACGAGGAAGAGCCAAAGTAGGGTTTTATGCTCATTTCCAGTATTACTCCCGCAGAGTGGCAAGCAGATCCTTAATCTGCTGGCCAAAGGACTCAATCGTCCCCGTATTTTCAAGACGGGAGTCAGCTATCGCCATCGCTTTATCAAGCCCCCAGCCACACTCACGACCGTCACGTGCCCTGAGTTCGTCGGCAGTCAGGTTATCAGACGCGTCCCGTGCCCGGGCGGCCAGACGTTGCAAACGCAGTTCAAACGGTGCTTCAATGGCAAGAAGATGGAAAGCATTGAAATGGTCTTTATAAGTGGCAACCTCGGTGTCACTTCTGACGCCGTCAACGAGCACCAGTGGCGCGCCAGTCGCCTCTATCTGTGGGATGGTCAGAATAGCGAGTGCATCAGGACCGGATTCTTCCCGGAAACGCCGGGAGATGGAACCAAGATTTACATCAGTCATGGGCAGACCTTCGTCGCGGGCTGTCTGCCGGATGACATCGCCCATGACAACGACCGGAATACCACATTCTTTCGCGATGTTTGAGACTTCCCCTTTCCCGCTCGCCGGAAGACCAACTACCGCAAGAACATTCATTCAGGCCTCCGTGCCTGCCTAATATCGGTGAAGACTATTGAATCTGCGACGATGATACGGTTATTATCGTACGTAACCTCGCCGTCTTCACGGGTCCGGATACGCACAGGACGCCCAAGATCTGCTGCAAGATCTTTGAGCGCGTCAAAGCTGAGCGGTTCAATCTCGCCGTAGACACCCTGCTGAAGCACCAGATCGATACCTTCTGCCTCTTCTGCAATATAGGGAACGTCCTCCTCATGGCCGCGGAAGAGCGTCACCACAATCTCAAAGGAGGGGAGCCTGCCATCGAAGTAGGCTTCTTTATAGAGAGCCAGAGATGTCCTTATATTGTCCACCACCGGCTGTTTTACCTTTAAAAGCCGGGGATACTGTTCCCAGCGCGTCTTGATATCAAGGTGAACCAGATCCAGCAAATTCTCATCGAGGAGCGCCTTTGCGGTCTCGGGAAAGGCACCGTTGGTCTGAATTCCGACCAGAAGCCCCATCTTCTTCACACCCCGCGCCATTGTTACGAGGGGTTCCTTCTGCATCGTCGGTTCGCCGCCTGAAAATATGACGCCGCTCACCATAAGAGCAGATTTTTGTATCAAACCGAGTATTTCATCGGTAGTTCGCCAGTCCGTCCCATTCTGAATCTCCTGGTTGTGGCAGTAGAAACAGTGCACCGGACAGCCCCGAAGAAAAACGGTACAGACCGACCGTCCCCGCCAGTCAACAGTGCTAAGCGGAACAAACCCTCCAAAATTTACATCCAAAAAATCACCAGCCTTTCTTTATGAAAATCACTTCAGAATTTCTCATTAAACATGAATGAGATTACTGTCTCATTGATGTTCACTATAAAGGTTGATGCGCAAGCAACTTGAAGATTGTTTCATGTGTGCAATATCAGGCAACGGTCCGGAGGTAATACATGGAACATAAAACAGTAGTTGACGAACCTTTTTGAACGGAAAGAAAAAAGGTATACTATACTATTATGTCCTGCCAGGTACCGACACGCATTGTTGTCTCAGTCGCCTCAACGAGCGATCTTCCAGCAGCACTTGAATCAGGAGCTGATCTCATCGAGCTGCGCCTGGATCTCATTCAGACGGACGCAGCAACCCTCAAAGGGCTCACTACCGATGCCCGTGCTCTTATCATCACCGTGAGAAGCAGCGCTGAGGGCGGGGCTTTTTCAGGCACCGCAGAGGAATGGTGGGATCTGGTACGCCCCTGGTGTGAAACAGCTACCTTTATTGATCTCGAACGCCGGTTTGCCGGGTACTCCCAAAGGGTCAGAAAATGTGGCACCCGGGTACTGGGATCGACTCATCTGAACTATATGCCATCCACAGACGAACTGGAAACACTACGTGATGAAATTAACGCCTATGCGGACTATGCCAAGATTATTGTTACCCCTCAGAGCCATGATGACGTTCTGACTCTTGCCACCTTCACCCAACAAACGACGACACAGCCCATCTGTACTGGTGTCCTAGGTGAAGAATTCCGTTTTGCCCGGATTTTACTCTCCTATGTTGGATCAGCTTTTATTTACTGCCACGCCGGAACCGGAACCGCTGCCGGGCAGTATCAGGTTGAGGAAGTGCGTCAGGTTTTTGAGATGTTTTAGAGAGTACCAAACCATCCATTTTCACAAATTTTCTATACACTTATCCTGATGAGATCACGCCGGATCCCTTTTTTACAATATCTATATATAGTAACCTAAAGAGAAGAACGTGTAAGAAACCCAGAAGCGGAGTAGTACAACGATCCACACATTGCATATATACTATTGGGACAACTTATTATATTTTAAAGACTAACCAATGGTTATTATCATCAGGAGGATTACACGATGTCAACATCATATGAAGTAACAGTAAAAGAAGCAGCCCACGAGGATGCCGGTCGGGGGATTGCCCGACTAAGTATCGAGGTTATGAACGCCCTCGGACTTCACAGCGGAGATGTTATCGAGATTCATGGCAAGGGTAAAGCCAAAGCGTTAGCCATCGTCTGGCCAGGATTTATACAGGATCAGGGCAGGAGAATTTTGCGCATTGACGGAAACGTTCGTAGTATCGCCAAAACCGGTATCGACGAAGTAGTCACCGTTGTGGGAGCTGAGGTCAGCAATGCGACGAAGGTCGTAATTCAGCCAACCCAGCCCTGCCCGTATCAGATACCCAATCAGACATTCCATCAGACGATGTTAGGGCGTCCATTCATCGAAGGGCAGACAATGAGAGTCAATTTGATGGGAAGTCCGTTTACCTTTATCATTTCAAAGGTTGCCCCCAAGGGCAATATTATTGTAACAAGGGAGACTGAGGTAAGCTTCAACGAAAAGCCTTTTGAAGCCAAAGACGGTGAAAAAGATTACAGTATCGCCGATATTCATTACGAGGATATCGGTGGACTGAGCAAAGAGCTCGACCAGGTCCGTGAGATGGTCGAACTGCCGCTGCGCCATCCTGAAATCTTTGAGCGCCTTGGTATTACCCCGCCCAAGGGGGTGCTCCTGTACGGTCCGCCCGGCACCGGGAAGACGCTGATTGCCCGTGCGGTTGCAAGCGAGGTGGAGGCCCATTTTATCACGCTCTCCGGTCCTGAAATTATGAGCAAATTCTACGGAGACTCTGAAGAGAAACTTCGTGAGATCTTCGCGGAAGCAGAGGAGAACGCGCCGACCATCATCTTCATCGATGAGATAGATTCCATCGCACCAAAACGTGAAGATACCAAGGGTGAGGTTGAACGCCGGATTGTCGCTCAGTTGCTCTCACTCATGGACGGTCTGAAATCACGCGGGCAGGTTATTGTCATCGCCGCAACCAACCTCCCCGATGCTATCGATCCGGCACTGCGCCGGGGCGGGCGATTCGACCGTGAGATTGAGATCGGAATCCCTGACAAAAAAGGCCGGCTGGAGATCTTCCAGGTCCACACCCGGGGCGTCCCCTTAGATCTTGAGAAGATAATGGTCACTTCAAAAGAGAGTGAAGAACTTTCCAGATTGTTTGCCGAACTCGGCGAAGAAGAAGGGCATAAGAAAGAAGAGGAAATCAAACGCAAAACGTTCCTCAAGCCCTTTGCAGAAGATACACATGGCTTTGTGGGTGCCGACATCGCACTCCTTGTCAAAGAAGCAGCGATGCACGCCCTGAGAAAAGCACTCAAAGGAATTAAAGTCGAGGACGAGATCCCCGTTGAACTCATCGAGGGCCTGAAAGTTACCGAAGAAGACTTTAAGGAAGCACTCAAACACGTCGAGCCTTCGGCGATGCGGGAAGTGCTTGTTGAGATCCCTGACGTTGCATGGGACGATGTGGGAGGCCTTGAAGAGGTTAAGACCAGCCTTATTGAGGCTGTGGAATGGCCCCTGAAATATCCCGAAGTCTTTGACACCCTTGAGACCCGCCCTCCAAGCGGCATTCTGCTCTTCGGGCCGCCGGGCACGGGTAAGACGCTCCTTGCAAAGGCTGTTGCCAACCGCTCGGAGTGCAACTTTATCTCCATAAAGGGTCCTGAACTGCTCTCAAAGTGGGTCGGCGAGTCTGAAAAAGGCGTTCGCGACATCTTCCGCAAGGCACGCCAGGCATCTCCGTCGATCATCTTCTTCGATGAGATAGATGCTCTGCTACCAAAACGCGGATCATTTGAGGGTTCAACCCATGTCACTGAGAGTGTGGTCAGCCAGATACTCACCGAACTGGATGGCCTGGAAGAGCTCACCAACGTCACCATCATCGGCGCGACCAACCGACCGGATATGTTGGATGAGGCCATGCTACGACCCGGACGTCTGGACCGGATTATCTATGTACCACCGCCCGATGCTGAAAGCAGAAAAAAGATCTTTGAAGTCTACCTGCGAAACAGTGAATTGCTGGCATCTGATATCAACATCGACGAACTGGTCGAAAAGACGGATGGCTATGTCGGCGCTGACATTGAGATGGTGGTCCGTGAGTCCAAACTGGCGGCCATGCGTGAGTTCATTGGTGCGATGGACGCAAAGACGGAGATCGAGCGGGCCGACGCCTTAAAGAACGTGCGGGTGACAAAAGTGCACTTCACCACCGCCCTCGAAAAAGTCCGGGGCACCCTCGACAAATCAGCCATTGAGGAGTATGAACGAACGCAGGCCTGGAAGATTCTTTACGGGCAGGAAGAGCGCAGTGTCCTTGAAAAAGCAGCCGGTGCGGTCCAGCGGGCATCGTTTGGCCCGAAGACCGACAAACGTGAGAGTGCCATCGAAAAGCTCAGCAAACTGCTCTACGCAGGCAGGAAAGACTTCAAAGCAATTCGCGAGCACACCGAAGAACTGGAAACGGAAGTCGCAGAAGAAAGTCAGATGCACATGTAAGGGAAAGGACCATTCCAATCACATTAAAATCCCCTTACATTTTTTTTAGTCCCCCATTTTCCCTCAGGTCCAATGCAAGCATTATCTTCTCTGCAGACCATATTCCTGATCAATGACGACCTTACGTGAATACCTGTCGGGAAATACCTGTGAAGACGATCTCATCACCCTCATCGAATTGATCGCCAACCAGGCAAACCCCATCCGTCGGGCTTTTCTTACCAACCAGTCCTATGCAGACACCGAAAATGTCTACGGTGAGGTACAGGCAGAACTGGATACCTGGTCAGACATTCACCTGACTGAGGTTCTTGAAGCGTCGGGACTGGTCTGTGAGCTGGCGTCTGAAGAAAAACCCGAGGTCCTCAGATTCCCGGATGCCCACGCCGACTATGCTGTAGTTATGGATCCCTTAGATGGTTCATCACTGATTCAGATCAATCTGACCGTTGGAACAATCATCGGCGTCTACGACAACGGCAACGCGCTCTCCAAAGGCCGGGATCTCCGTGCTGCCTTCTACATGCTCTTTGGCCCGATGACCGTGCTAACCCTCTCGGTCGGAAACGGCGTCACCACCTTCTACCTCAACGATGAGGACCAGTATATCCTGATGGAAGAGAACGTAACTATTCCCGAAGGAAATCTATATGGCAGTGGCGGTCTGCGCCCGGACTGGCCGGACTACCAGCGCACCTATATCGAACAGATCGAGGCAGAAGGCGGAAAGAACCGATACACTGGTTCGTTTGTGGCAGACTTCCACCAGATTCTGAAATATGGCGGTCTCTATTGTTATCCGGCACTGAAATCAAAACCAAACGGGAAACTTCGACTGGTCTATGAGGCAAACCCCATCGGCTATCTGGCCGAGCAGGCGGGCGGTGCCATCTCTGACGGAACCCGGTGCCTGCTTGACGTCAAACCAGAGAAACCAGACCATCTGGTGCCCATTTACGTTGGCAGCAAAAGCATGATTAAAAAGATCGAAGCGATCAGAAACGTGTAAGGACATACCTGAATGACACGAGAGCAAGTATTATGGGCGCCGGGCCTGGCACTTTGTGAAAAGCAAACTTTAATCTTTTTTAACCACCAAATAAACGCAGATGGTAAACAGCATTGTTCTACCGATAAAAAAGGTCCATGCGCTTGTTGATTCTAAAATTACCGTAGAAATCAAGGATGAGGGGCGCACATTTTCCGGAAGACTCGTCGCTGTTGACGAACATCTCAATGTTCAGATGGATCAGACCACTGAATTTTTCAATGGTGAACGAGGCAGAAACCTCGGTGTTGTCGTCATCAGAGGAAGCAACATTTTAACGATTGCGCCAACACTCTGAGAGGAATTATATTTTCAATGACTGATATTGAAGATGCAGCACTAACGCTGATCCAGTCAAGACCTGAAGGCATATTACAGAATGAACTCTGGAAGATTCTTGAGATCGACAGCAGGAAATGCTCCCGGATTGTAAAAAAACTGGTTGAAAGCGAACAGATTAACCGGAGCGAAGCACGCGGAGAGGGAGTCAAAACCTATCTCCTCACAGCAAAAAGGCGCTGTATTGACCCATCACTCCTAATAGCAGGTGGAGAACTGCTCCCCTGTATCGGATGTGAAGAAGAATGCAACGCTGAGGAATGTCCGCTCCTGATGGACTGGATGTACCAGCTTGCTATTGAAGAGTACGTAGAAGACTAAACCACTTCACATACCTTTTTTTACATACAGAAAAGATCTCTTTCTCTTCAGGTGAGACCTTGGACAGAAGAGACAGAGATAACATGAGGACAGGGGGAAGCACCAGTTCAGCAGAGTGGGGAGAAGCATCTGCCATTGGCGTATTTCTCATGGTGACAGTAACTATCCTTCTCGCTGCGGCGGTCCTGCTTGCTCTGGATTGCCCCACAATTCTTTTGGAAGCAGACAACACAACACCACCGCTCATCCTGAAAATTACCTCAGTTATCTCTACCGAACCGGACTACCAGAGCATTTTGGTACTCACCAATCTCGGCTCAAAACCATTTGAGAACGATAAGTACCGAGCTGAAATTTATCGGAACGCCAAACCTCTGGACTGTTCGATTGAAACGCTGAACGGCTATAATTTTATTCCGACCTCCCACACCGGGGTCCAGACCCTTGGAGGAAGTGGTTGCAGCGGGTATTACTGGTATCCGGGAGAGCGCACAAAATGTGACTGTTCTGATGGTTCCATCCGGCCCGGCGATACCATTCAGGTTGATATAATTGAAAAATCCTCAGAGACTATCTTTTCCCGGGATACGACAACAGTTTGAAGAAAAAGTCATCCTCACTCTGGCAGGGCATCTCCACAGAGACCATACGCAGAACGGGCAACAATCCGCGCAACCCGTAATGGTTCAGGATGCCGCCCCTCAAGAGTGAACCGGTTGCAGATTTCAGCCGCAACATCCTCACCAATACCCCAGCACCGCATAAACAGACGATAGCCAGTGTGGAGATCGACCGGCTGCCGGACCCCTAGACGCCGGTACGCACCAAGACGCTCTTCGTCGCCGGGAAAATGATATCTGATGTCCTCTTCAAGACCAGTAGATTCCTCATAGGTAATACCAATTACCGGGAACCCAGTTCGGGCATACACATCCGCCCCGTCAATAATATTAAACCAGGCAATAACCGTCCCGCTCAGCATAATCACCGCAATATCCCGCCGGTCAAGACCCTCAATCAAAGAACAGACTGCATCTGTCGCATCCATGCTACCGACCGTGACCGTGCCAAACCCAGCTCCGTCGATCACCAGATCACGCCGCATCACTATCCCGGCAAGCAGTGAGATCTCCCGCCCCCGGAAACTCTCGGCGATGCCACAGACACGGAGTCCTTTTTTTGCCGGATGCATGCAAGGACTTATACCATGTACCTTTATATATTCTATGGATGGAAATCCAACGGGATGCGGTCTGTATCTTTATCCCGACCTTAAATGAGGCACCGACAATAGGTGAACTGGTTGACGCCTTTAAAAAGCAGGGATTCTCTCATATTCTCGTTGTTGATGGGCACAGCACCGACGGGACGCCGAAGATAGCAGCCGAGCATGGGGCAGAGGTATGGACCCAGTCAGGAAAAGGGAAGGGAGACGCCATTATTGAGGCAATTGCCGCAATTCAGCAGCCATATATTCTGATGCTGGATGGCGACGGAACCTATCTCCCCGAAGAGGCAGACAGTATGCTCTCCCCACTTTTTGAGGGTTTTGATCATGTCATTGGCAATCGCCTCGCTCATCCTGAAGATGGTGCCCTCTCACGCTTCAACCGCTTTGGGAACGAGATTATCAATTATCTTTTCAAGATTGCCCACGGTACCTATCTCACCGACATTCTCTCTGGCTACCGGGCATTTTCAACCGAATCTGCGAAAGATCTGCACCTTAAAGAGGAGGGTTTTGAGATTGAGACCGAGATGGCATCTGAGTCACTAAGAAACCAACAAAAAATAGAAGTCATCCCGATCCATTATCTTCCCCGCCCCGGTACACCAACAAAACTCCACCCGGTCCGCGACGGATGGAAAATAATTAAAGGAGTCTGGCGCTTTGCGCGCAACAGCAACCCACTCTTTTATTTTGGAATCTTTGGCGTTATCAGTCTTATTCTCGGTGTCCTGCTGGGACTCTGGGTGATACTTGAATGGTTCAACCGGGTTACCCACACCGAACTGACGATCCTTACCATGCTTTTGATCGTTGTCGGAATTCAGATTTTTATGTTCGGCGTTATCGCCGATATGATGGTAACCTTCAATCGTGAGACACGGCAGGAGATCCTACGGCTTAAGGGCCCGGGCAAACCCTGAGGCGTACCAGAGCACCGAACAGGCGTGCTCAGCAACTGCCGTTTTTAGGTAGCCTTCTTCCAAAGAATCCCCAATAGCAAAGGTTCCGTGCCCACGTGCCAACACTAAGGTCACCTGCCTAAGAGCCTGAGCAACTTCTTCTGCCAGTTCAGCACTCCCCGGCGCGCCTTCCACGACCAAGATCTCCGGCAGGACCATCATCCCTTCTGAATCAATGGGTTCAATCACGTCACAATACAGAGATGCCCCCACTGAAACCGGTGGATGAGCATGCACCAATGCCTTTGCATTGGTTACCAGATAGACAGCTTTGTGTACCTGATATTCACTGGAGGCATTACCGGGCACCTCCCCTTCCAGCGGTACATAGACCAGTTCACCGGGGCTGTCGAGGAAGGATCCACTGGCTGTGATATAAAATCCATCTCCACTTCTGACACTCATGTTACCAAAATTACCGGTCAATAGTCTGTCGCCGATGATCTTTTTCCCTATTCGTTCAAATTCTTCACGATACATTCGTTACACCTTTTTGCACCACAATAATCTTTAGCATATTCGACACACCAGGCATGACAGAGTCGGTACTCCTTGTTTTCCGGCACCAATACCTCTTCAAAACGCGCTTTTAACGCCGCACCCTTCTCAGGAATGCCAGCACACCCACAGATCCGTTCAGTATAGGCATCAATCACATAACTGGGTCGATTGAGAGCATAACAGAGGATACTGTCTGCCGTCTCCGGACCCACCCCATGAAGAGAGAGCAACCATTCCCGCAATTCCGACAGGGACATCTTTTCCAGAACAGAACGGCCACCGACATCACGAACAGCCATAGAAAGCGCCCGGAGACGCTGGCTCTTTATACGGAAAAATCCCGTACAGCGAATTGCTTCCTCAAGCTCCGAAAGAGAAAGAGAGAGAACTCCCTCAAGTGAACAGCAGTCAAGAACGTTGAGATTATCAAGGGCCCGCTCTACATTTTCCCACTTTGTCTGCTGAGTGAGAATCGCGCCTATCATGACCTCTTCGGGCCCGCCCGGCCACCACGCAATCTCACCATAGCTCTCACGCAAAAGGCCGATAAGGGCAGGAAGCGGATCGGCAGCCGAACCTTTTTCTGCCATGCTTATTGATAATTATTGAATAAAAATTAGTCCAGAAGCGGACGAATCATTGATTCTAGCGAAGAAGCCGGGGTAACACCCTCAAGACGCTTTTCCATCTTTCCATCTTTTTCGATTATCAGAGTTGGAACAACCTGAATACCATATTTCATCGCCATCTCCATATTCTGGTCCACATCGATCTCCTTAATCTCAATAGCGTCACCAAAAAGTCCCTTCAGTTCCTCAAGAATTGGTGTCTGCATCTTACACGGCCCACACCATTCTGCGAAGAAGTCAATGAGTACTGGTTTTCCCATATTATTTCCCTCCTGAGGGTCTGGCATAAAAAAATATAAAAGTTGTTATTAGGGCCGGTTATCCGGCTATGTTCAGACATCTTACCTGAAAATGACAAACCCATTTAAAATGAAAATCACTTCATGATTTATCATCAAACAGCGCCTGAAATGTTTATTTCAGGCATCTTTTCTTGAGAGAATCGCCATGATGATCTTTCCGTATGCAGGACGGGTGATTGTAACACCAATCAGCACACCTAAGATCGTGATAATGGCAAATCCTTTGAGCGACGCAAGATCCATGACCGCAAGCGGCAGCATGGCAATAACCATCGTCGCTGCTGAGATCATAATAATCCCAAATGCACGCTTGAGCCGGCTCTGATAAATGCTCGGTGAGGGCACCTTTCCTTCATGCAGCACTTCATCGGTGATAACGACCAGTTGATCGATACCAGTACCAAGAACCGCAATCAGGCCGGCAATACTTGCCAGATCCAGTTGCTGAATGTAGCGTGCAATGCCCAACAGGATGACAATCTCAGCAATGTTGGTGCAGATCATCGGAATGACCACCAGGGGCTCACGGTACCGGTAATAAACCATAACCGCAACACCCGCAAGGGCCAGAAGTCCCGCGAGCACGCACATCATCTTGAAATATTCACCCAGACTTGCCGAGACCTGTCCGGACCCGGCTATCTCCACATCAACCGGCAGGGCACCGGCGCGCAGGTGGATCTCCAGTTCCCGTGCCTTCTCCATGCCATCAGTTCCGGCACCGGTAGATGCTGAAAGTTCACGAACAGTACCGGTGCGAAGCTTTGAGGCAAGATCCGTGGAGAGCGGCGCCGTGTAAACCATGTTGCCATCCAAGAACATCATCAGTTCATGTGCTTCAGGGTTCGTCGTCGCGCCATACTGAATTGCTCCGTCCTTGAAAGCCTGAGCACCCTCAGGACTTAGCGTAAAGCCAACGCCCCAGGAGTCACTACCCGGCGGATACTGGGTTGGTTTCGAGACACTGGTCACCGCATCGCCATAGAGAACATGATCAGACTCGTTGCCGGTTGTCGCAATCCGAATCTCAAACTTCCCCTGTGAACCAACGATATCCTGTGCCGTGTTGATATCAGCACCGGCAAGTTCAACCCGCATATACCGGGAAACACCACTTGAACTGGTAATCGTATTGAATCTGGCATCTCGTGTTCCAAGCGTGTTGACCTTCTCCTCAAGAATACGCTTGACAACATCGGCTGTGTCTTCAGATACGCCCTGCTCATAAGAGACCAGTTTTGCGCCAAGACCAGCAAATATCTCAGCCAGTTCGTCCTCAGGAATCAGTTTTTGTATCTCCAGTCGATCTTCCGAGATGACCTCAACCGGTGCATCTATCGTAGTGGAAAGATCTGTTACGAACTGATCCAATGGTGTCGTAGACGTAAACCTGACCACCTCAGCATCGTAAGATAGCTGAATCCAGGCCCCTCCTTCGAGATCAAGACCAAGCTGTAGGTTTCCTTCCGCACCATTCCCAAAGTTCGGCGGCAGAATATAGATACTTGCAATCGCAAAGATCACAAGAGCGATCATCACCAGCACATGCCAGTCAGAGATCATCTTCTTAAAAACCGAATCGTCGTCTGCCATTATTTACCACCTTTCCGGGTATCGCCCTTTCCGGCGAGATAATTCTTCAGAATACCGGCATTTAGCATCCAGGTGTTCATCAGATCAACCAGCAGGCCAATGAGTAAAACGGCTGAGATATCACGTATGATAGTAACCTGACCAATAGCCGATACCAGAAACATCATGAGCACCGCAGCAAGTGTCGTAGTTGTCATGATGATACCCGTCTGGAACGCCCCTTCGAGCTTATCTTCCAGTTTGCCCTTTCGTTTCAGCAGTTTCGAGGTCAGCAGAATATCACTGTCCACCGAATAACCGATAAGCATCAGAAGTGCGGCAACGGTCCCGAGAGAGAGCGTAATACCCAGCACATCCATGAATGCTGCAGTAATAACAATATCAGAAAACGCTGAGAGCACAACCGCTACGGATGGCACAACCAACCGGAACGCGACAAAGACCACAATAGCCATACCGATGAACGAAAAGAGAAGTGCCCAGACGGCCTGAGACTGAAGGCTCTTTCCAAAGGTCTCTCCGATCTGATCGACCATCGCGTCAGGATAACGCGCGAGTGCTTTGCCGGTCAGTTCTCTGAAAGTATCGTCGTCAAGATAATCAAAGACGAGATATTTTCCTCCGTTAATGCTCTCACCGATTGATTGTAATGGATATCCGGCAAAATATGCCTCAATCTGGGCAGGCGTTTCATCTGTAAGGATAGTGATCGCCACACCTCCCACAAAATCAATCCCCGGTTCAACCGGCATGCCGGTTGTGAGCATGTTAAAACCAAGGAAACAGAGAGCGACCAACAGCAACGCGAGCGGCAAAGCAATCATCTGCTTTGGCTCATATTTGTTGACTGAATAGGTGAATTTCCCCATATACAAAAACATTGGAGTGAGAGCAGATTAACTCTTGGCAAACAGGACGGTATAACACCGGTATCTGGAATAAGCCATGATGATATGTTCGTACTATAAACAGTGAAAAAAATGTGTGATCACAGGAATACTACTGCGGAGATAAAAGGGGTAATCAGATACAATGAAAATAAGAACATATATAAGGAACAACTGTTGATGAACTAATATGAGAAAGCCGGCTGACCTTAAAAAGGAGATCGAGAAACGGGTCAGAAACTATCTGAAGCGTGATACCAGCGGTATTCGGCATGAACTGCTTTCAATCTTTACCCGGATGAAAGAGATTACCATTGATCAGGTTCACAAGTCACTGTCCCAAAAATTCGAGGTCAGTTACCAGTCAGTTGCATCAATGGTAGGAATTATTACCTCCCGGCTTGGGATTCTTACGTCACACCGTATACGTGACAACGACCGGACAACGTATGAAATTAAGCCACAGTATGCCGATCTTGTAGCGCGCCTGTTACACACAGGTCCAAAAAAGAGTGGCAATTCATAGGCCCGGATACCTACCTGCATCAAAACTTTTTTTATTCCCTATTCTGAAGTATCTGAATACGAATGGTTACTGAGACAAAAAACACAACAAAACGCGCCGGGAGGATTGTTGTTGCAGGAGACGTGGAGGCTTATATCAAAGAGCGGGGCTGTGATTTCAGGGTTTGCACAACCTGCGGAGGTCCGGTTCTTCTGTCAACTGATGTAAAACCGCCCAAGCCAAATGATCTCGAACTCTATGTTGGGGATCAGATCCTCTATGTCTCGGTCTATCAGGCACCCTACATCGATATGATTGACATGGATATGGTGCCACGGTACTGCTATTATTGATAGCAACCAATCCTTTTTCCTATCAATACCTAAATACCAGAATTATTCACTGATTATTATGCCATATACTGAACTGGACCACACGGCAGATGTACTGGTACGGGTGACCGCCGGTTCTTTAGAAGAACTTTTTGAAGAGTCTGCCCGGGCCATGTTTGAGACAATGTACGGCGAGAATACCGCCCTCACAGAAGAACAGGATGTAACCGTCAGCGCCGATACAAAGGATGAACTTCTCTGTGCATTTCTCTCAGAATTTCTCTACTTAAGTGAAGTAGACGGCATGGTCTTTGGCAATGTTACCGTAACACTACACGAAAATATCTGTTCAGCAACAGTCCGGGGAACACCATTTATTCGGGAGAAGCACGCAGGGGGCACCGAAATCAAGGGTGTCTCTTATTCAGGCCTGACAATTAGGGAAGTTAATAATCATGTTGAAGTGGATATTCTCTTCGACGTATAAGACATACCATAAGTAATAATCAGAGGGATGAAAAAATGCTGAAAAATATCAGGCAGATCAGCGACGTCGAATGGGAACTCCCCATTGGTTCAGTCCCCGGCATGCATGTTCCCGGCCGGTTTTTCCTCTCAGAGGAACTCTTTGCGACCCTTGAGAATGGAGCACTTACTCAGCTTGCCAATATCGCGACACTTCCCGGCATTGTCAAATATGCCCTTGCTATGCCGGATATCCACTGGGGCTATGGATTTCCTATTGGCGGCGTCGGGGCCTTTACTGTTGACGAGGGAATCATCTCACCCGGCGGTGTGGGATTTGACATTAACTGTGGAGTTCGTCTTCTGACGACGCCACTTACCACTGCTGATCTGGGAAAAAAGAAGGATCTCATTCAGGCCCTGTTCAATACGGTGCCGACCGGTGTCGGAACCCGCGCAGAGAAAACCGTGAGCCAACACGACCTTGACGGCATAATGGAGCAAGGCGCCGGATGGGTCGTTGAAGACGGCCGGGGCCTTCCCGGGGATCTCGATCGCTGTGAGGATTTCGGGTGTATGAAGGAAGCATCAATCGAAAATGTAAGTGAAAAGGCACGAAAACGCGGCCTTCCTCAGTGTGGCACACTCGGATCGGGCAATCATTTTCTTGAGATTCAGAGGGTTGACACAGTGTATGATGAGACGGCGGCCAAAGCCTTTGGTCTGGCCCCGGACCAGATCTGCGTTATGATTCACTGTGGATCACGGGGCCTTGGGCATCAGGTTTGTACGGATCATCTGCGGACACTTGAGAGCGCCACAAAACGCTACCAAATCAGCCTTCCAGACCGCCAGCTGACCTGTGCACCGATTACAAGTCCTGAAGGCGAAGCGTACTTCGGAGCAATGGCGGCCGCGGCGAACTACGCCTGGGCCAACCGGCAGATTATCACGCATATGACCCGTGAGATCATCTCCGGGATGTTTGGCGTTGCCTACGAGGAGATGCCACTGGTGTATGACGTTACCCACAATGTAGCAAAACGTGAAGAGCATGTGACTGATGGTGTCAGGCAGGAACTGGTAGTACACCGGAAAGGAGCAACCAGGGCCTTTGGTCCGGACACACCCGGTCTGCCACCCGGCCTTAACACCATTGGTCAGCCAGTGTTAATTCCCGGTAGTATGGGCACGCCATCCTATGTCCTGAAAGGGACAGCCGGTGCCATGGAGAAGACCTTTGGCAGCACCTGCCACGGTGCCGGGCGGGTTCTGAGCCGTTCAACAGCAAAGAAAGAAGGAAATGGTGCAAAAATTCGCGCCAATCTTGCAAAGCAGGGAATTTATGTGAAAGCAACCAGCAACATGATCATCGCAGAGGAAGCACCAGAGGCCTATAAATCAAGCAGCGCTGTCGTAGATGTGGTCCATCGGGCTGGCATCGCAGAAAAAGTCGCCAGAATTCGTCCGGTCGGGGTGATCAAGGGATGAAACCAAAAGCCGGACTCTGCTGGGATACCCCCATACCTTTTCAGCGGTATATTGAAGAAAGTGGCGTTCTCTGTGAGCATATTACGCCTCAGATACTTTGTGCACCGTTTTACCGTGGCAGACTCATGACCTTTGTGGTTCCGACTGGTTTCGCTCATCCTGCCTATTCCAGCCTTTTGCCTGCCCTACGGATCTCGTCCGATCGCATCGAACGATTTGTGAAAAAGGGCGGGAATATCCTAATCTTTGGTGCGATGACATCTGATGAACGGGCCTACGACTGGGTACCATTTGACCTGATCTATACACACGCATACTTTTCTGCCAGCGTTCAGGCCCACGAAAAAAACCCACATGCCGCAATTATTGATGATTTCGACGGGAGCAATCTGGACTGTGACGGCCATTTTTCGTCTGAAAAAGCGACACCCCTAATCAGCACAGAGGATGGTAATGTTGTGATGCTCTCCTATAAGCATGGGGAAGGTACCTATCTCGTGACCAGCATTCATGAGTACCCTTCACGAAAATTCCTGCTGGAATTCTGTACCAGTGAGAAGGAGACAATCTTTTAAGGATTAAGTGTGTACTGAAAAAACAGGTACACACTATGAACGAATACAAAATATGCAGTGATGCAACCGCAGAGGATCTTGAGGCCATTGCCATGGCGTTCCATGAGATTGTCCACCGCCTTCCCATCACTGCCCGGTCGCGCAACTGTCCGGGCATCAGAATCGAAAAAGGAGCGGTACAGGATCATGCCTACTCGGGCCCGGTACTTGAAGAGGCAATCCAGACCAATACTATTCTTAGGAAGCCCGCCCCATCCGGCCCTTATTCCGGCATCCCGGTCGTAGTTGCACCGATTCGTGACCGGGCCGGCGAGGCAGTCGCTGCGATAGGAGTGGTGGATATATCCGGAATGTTTGATCTTGCAGATCTGATGAACCTCCAGTCAAACGTGACCAAAGAGGTCTGCGGCGCCGATCCGTGCCCACTTCCCGGAGAGCAGATTGGTTCAAAAAGGTAAAAAGGGCACTGGACGGGCTTTTGACGTGCTGGCCATCCTGGACAGAGCAACAGCGCCGGTTCCGGGAGAGAAAATAAGTCAGGCCCTGAACATTTCACGCTCAGCGGTCTGGAAACATAGCAAAGAACTGGAGAGCTATGGGTACACGATTACCACCTCCCGTCAGGAGGGCTACCAGATAACAGGCCGGACCTCACTGCTTCTCCCCTACGAGATTCGGCGGCACTGGCAACCCGGCATGATGCCATGGTCGCTCTTCTGGTCAAAACATCTGGACTCCACCATCAGCGAAGCCCGGCGCCTTCTTTCCTCTGCCGGTACAGCGGCATGTGAGCGGACTCTCATTGTAACCGAAGAGCAAGGCGCGGGCCGGGGCAGAAACGGCCGGGAATGGTCCTCACCACCGGGCGGCATCTGGATGAGTCTGATTCTCTGCCCAAAAATACCAATGGAACACTTGTTTCTTGTGACCTGTGCCTCATCGGTCGCGCTCACAGAAACGCTCCGGAACGTCTGCGGCCTTACTGCTGAGATTAAATGGCCCAACGATCTCCTGATAAATGGGAGAAAAGTGAGCGGCACACTCGTTGAGATCATGGCAGAACCAGACCGGATCAACTCCTGTATTCTGGGTATCGGAATCAACGCAAATTGCAAACTTACTACTCTTCCGAAGACCTCGGCGTGGAAACCGACAACTCTTGAGGCAGAAACAGGGGCACCGGTGGACCGGGCTCAAATCGTCGCGGATTTCATGGAACGGTTTCTGCACTGGTTTGCCCTGGCAGAACAGGGCGACTCTGAGGTACTGCTTGAGAGATGGAACCACAACCTCGCCCTCCTTGGGGCAAAGATTGCAGTGCATTCCCCCGGAGAAACTATTGAAGGCACCATGCTGGGAACAGCACCAAACGGCGCTCTCATCGTTCAGACACCGGAAGGCAGCATCCGTGAGGTGCTCACTGGTAGTCTTGAACAACGAAAATAGGGACGAGAAATATTACGAGTAACATTACATTTTTACTTTTTCGGGCGTCTCTACAACAAACCTCATCTCTTGTCAACCACAATATTATTTCCAGGTTGACATGTACGGGGACGAAGAGAAAAGCCGTTCAATAATCCAGAGTGCACTATTTGTCGCACTTTTAGCAGTCAGTGGGTGGATAGCCATACCATTGGGGCCGGTTCCGTTTACGTTGCAGTCACTCTTTGTGCTCCTGGCCGGCGCGGTGATGGGGCGGCGTGGGGCGATACCCGTGGCCATCTATCTTACCCTTGGGGTGATGAATCTGCCCGTCTTTCACAACGGTCTTGCCGGTATCGGGGTGTTACTTGGTCCATCCGGTGGATTTCTGCTGGGTTTTGTTCCGGCAGCGTACTGTGTGGGCATCGGCTATGAACAGGGTAAAACCTGGACGAAGATCACCGGGTTATGCGTGGGAATGATTCTGATTTATGGTTGTGGCTTAGCCTGGCTGATGATATCGACAGGAATGGAACTATGGGGAGCTCTGCTCGTTGGTGTCATTCCATTCCTTATCGGTGACGCAATAAAAATCGTCGCCGCCTATGCAATAGCAGATAAACTCTCATGATAACGATTACCTATCTTCAGCATACGGTTCTGGATATCCCATCTCTTTCTATACCAAAAGGGCAGACTGCTGTCATCGGACCAAACGGAGCCGGTAAATCTACCCTTCTACGCCTGATAGCCGGCCTCGTCCTTCCGGAATCCGGGAATATTTCCATCGACGATACAAATCCACGGACCTGTACAATAGGATATGTCAATGAATTCCCGGAGCGAAACGTTGTCTTCACGCGGGTTTTTGATGAGATTGCCTCTCCGCTGCGATTTTTATTTTATCCTTGTGCCAAAACTGATGAACGAGTCCGAAACATCGCAGCACAGACTGGTATTGCCCATCTGCTGAAACGGCGCATCAGTGATCTGTCCGGCGGCGAGATGGTTCTGGTCGCCCTTGCCACAGCACTGGTGGCAGGTCCTGAGGTACTGGTACTTGACGAGGTAGATTCCCATACCGACCCAAAAACGACCGACGCACTTAATGCGCTCCTTCGCTCATCCGGCGTGCCATACTGTATACGGTCCACCCAGCAGATGGACGTGGCAGCACAGGCCGATCAGGTGATCATGCTTGAAAACGGTCGTGTTACCGACAGTGGGGCACCAGAGGCGGTCTTTGCCGGGCGTGGGACAACCTGTTTCTATCCGGTTTCATGGAGGTTTGCCGCGTGGAAATAATTCTGGACGGGGTGACATATTCACGGGGTTCCTTCTCACTCCAAGCAACCGGTAGATTCACAAGAGGTCTTCATCTCATTTCAGGACCGGTTGGCAGTGGGAAATCGACACTCTCCCAGCTTATTGTCGGTCTTTTGCCGCCACAACAGGGAACAGTTTGCCTGCCGGAGAATGCACGGTCTACCCTTTCGTTTCAGTTTCCCGAACATCACATAACCGGATGGACCGTCGGGGAAGAGATTGAAAGCTGGGGACATAATAAAGAGGCCATCTGTAGTGAAGACGAACGAATCCCACCTCTTCAAACAGCAGTGAGCGATCTCTCACGTGGTGAGATGAAACGACTCCATCTTGCCTGCTTACTGGCAAAAGACTGGGACGTGATCATTCTGGATGAGCCGTTTGCCTCGCTGGACTGCCGGGAAAAAACCCGGTTGTGCCGTCGCCTGGAATCATTGCAGGAAACCGCCATTGTGCTGATTTTCACTCATGAACAGGTCCATCTGCCCCGGGTCTCATATCTCTGGGAGATGGATGGGGGAATTCTATCCTGTTGTGGTCCTGTCCCTGAGGGAATCTCTTCGTGGCATAATCCACCGGTTCATATCCGTGAAGCCCTCTCCCGACAGGTTCTTCCAAAAAATATCACCGTAAACGACACCCTGGAGGCGTTATGCAGGATCCCAGACTGAGACTTACATCAACGCTTCTGCTCTCCGCTGCTGCGTTTGCATCTCTTTCAGGTGCTGCTCTGGTCTTTGCCTGGTGGCTCGTATTCTCGAAACGGAGTGAATCTCTTCCCGGAATAAAACCAGGCATTGTTCTGGTCGTAACAATTCTTGTTGTCGGATTATTCACCACTCTTACTGGTGGGGACGGACTCTCGTATATTCTAAGGATGGGAGTTGTCGTGCTCATTGCATCCTGGGCACTTTCAGAATACCGGGATGGTGACGGAATCGATACCGCCGTCTGGGCCCTTGGCACGAAAAACGGCTTTGACCTGGGTCTGACCGGAGAACTTGCCATCCTTTCGATGCGGCGGATGTATATTGAATATGCCACCGCCAGAAAGGCCATTCTCATGAAAGGAACTGGTACCACCATAACCTTCCAGCAGCATATTCGAATACTTTCAATGCTACTCGTTCGGGAATTTTATGCCAGTCCGTTGCAGGCAGCTGTACTGGCCCGGCGGGGGTATTCTGGGGGTGCAATGGTCTGTCCGGGCTTCTGCAAAGGGCCAACTGACCGTATAGCAACAATCACAGCTTTGTTCGTCTTTTTGGGAATGCTCGCAATTTCGTGAACTTTTTATAGTCCAGAATCGAATAATAAACAAGATATTAATCTATAGTATGTACGTATTTCCTCTACGGAGGGGTGATTTATGAGTTCTTTCAATCCTGTAAAAATAACCGACACTACGCTTCGCGATGCACATCAGTCCCTGCTTGCGACAAGGCTAAAAACAGAGGATATGATCCCACTCGCACAGGTGATCGACGGCGTCGGATTTTTTTCAGTTGAGGCATGGGGAGGAGCAACCTTTGACAGTTGTATCCGCTACCTCAACGACGACCCCTGGCAACGTTTGCGGGACCTCAAAGAGGTGCTCGTCAAAACCCCGATTCAGATGCTCCTTCGGGGACAGAATCTCGTAGGATACCGCCACTATCCGGACGATGTTGTCGAAAAGTTTGTGACTGCCGCAGGCAGAAACGGGGTTGACATCTTCCGGGTCTTTGACGCACTCAACGATATCCGCAATATGGAAAAGTCAATGGAAGTGGTCAAAGATATCGGTGCACACCTCCAGGGAACGATCTGCTATACAACAAGCCCCGTCCACTCAACAGAGAAATTCATAGAGCTTGCTCATGAACTCTACGCAAAAGGGTGCGACTCCATCTGTATCAAGGACATGGCCGGCCTTATCATGCCGGAAGATGCCCGGGCGCTTATCACCGGCATTAAAGAGACGATTGATATTCCTATTGATCTCCACTGCCACTCCACCAGTGGCATATCATCGATGAGTTATCAGACAGCAATTGAGGCGGGGGTAGATATTCTGGATACGGCCATGTCTCCCTTTGCTCTTGGTACCTCACAGCCTCCGACCGAGAGTATCGTCGCAAGCCTTCAGGGAACGGATCGTGATACCGGCATCGATCTCTTCGCTCTGCGTGAGGTCAAAAACGCAGCACAGGCCATCCGCAACAAATATGCCGGCCTTATCGACCCGATCTCCGAGCGGGTAGACAGCGACGTGCTCCTCTATCAGCTTCCGGGCGGGATGATTTCCAACCTGGTCTCACAACTCAAAGAGCAGAATGCCCTCGATAAACTCGAAAAGGTCCACAAAGAGATTCCCCATGTCCGTGAGGACCTTGGATATCCACCGCTTGTTACCCCAACCAGCCAGATTGTGGGCACCCAGGCAGTCTTTAATGTGCTGATGGGTGGACGATACAACACGATCACCCAGGAAGTCAAAGACTATGTGAAAGGCCTGTATGGGCACCCACCCGGCCCGATATCAAGTCACATCCGGACAACAATTATTGACGGTGAAGAGCCCTTTACCGGCCGGCCGGCAGATCTACTGGAGCCAATATATGAGATAATGGCAGCAGAAGCCAGAGAACAGGGACTTGTCACAAAGGACGAAGATATTCTCACCTACATTATTTATCCGGCAATCGCTCCTTCCTTTTTGAAAGGCGAACGGACACCGGAACCTATCCCACAGAAACAGGTCGCGGGCAGCACGAATGCCGCATCTAACGGCGTGCCAAGCCAGATGGAAGTCGAGGTAGACGGCGAAGTCTTTGAGGTCCGCATCCTTTCGGTTGAGGGCAGTGAAGTGGCACAGGCAGAAGCAAGTACACGAAAACGCCCCCGTGGTGATGTTCCGGGCGGTGCTTTCAGCACAATGCAGGGAATGGTCCTGAAGATCGAAGTTGAGGTTGGTGCTGAGGTCAACCGCGGTGATGTGCTGGTTGTCCTTGAGGCTATGAAAATGGAGAACCCTATCTACGCACAGAAGAAAGGTGTTGTTAAAGAAATCTATGTCGGGGTTGGGGACACCGTCACCAGTGGTGAAGTGCTTCTGGTGATTGAATGAGCTATTTTGAGAAGGTTCTCATTGCAAACCGCAGTGAGATTGCCATCCGGGTCATGCGTGCCTGCAGAGAACTGGGCATTCAGACTGTTGCTGTCTACTCAGAACCGGATAAAAACGCCCTACACGTCAAATATGCCGATGAGGCATATCTGCTTGGCGAGGCACACCCTTCTAAAAGCTACCTGAATATCGACAAAATTATCGAAATCGCCCATGAGTCAGGTGCCGAAGCAATCCATCCCGGCTATGGATTTCTTGCAGAGAATGCAGGATTTGCAAAACGTGTTACAGATGAGGGCCTGACCTTTATCGGCCCCTCATGGAAATCTATCGAAGCCATGGGGTCGAAGCTTGTCAGCAAGAAGATGATGATGGACGCCGGTGTGCCGGTGCTTCCCTATACCGAAGAGGGCATCACGTCTCTTGAAGAGGCAACCGTAATTGCCGAAGAGATTGGTTATCCGGTCATCGTGAAGGCAAGTGCCGGTGGCGGCGGCATCGGCATGCAGATTGTAACCCGAGAGTCTGAACTTGCTCCGGCGATTGAGAAGGGCATGCGGATTGCTGCATCGGCTTTTGGGGACCCAACAGTCTTTCTGGAGAAGTATCTGGTCAAGACACGTCATATCGAGTTCCAGGTACTGGCGGATAAATACGGCAACGCAGTCCATCTCTATGACCGGGAATGCTCCATCCAGCGACGCCATCAGAAACTGGTAGAGGAAGCACCCAGTCCCATTATGACCGACGAACTCCGGGAAAAGATGGCGGCGACATCTCTGAAGGTTACAAAAGCCGCGGAATATTATAATGCCGGCACGGTTGAATTCCTGTATGCTGACGGAGAGTATTATTTCATGGAGATGAATACCCGCCTTCAGGTTGAACATACGGTTACTGAGATGGTGACCGGGATAGATATCGTTCGCCAGCAACTGGCAATTGCTGCCGGTGAAAAACTCTCGTTTACTCAGGATGACGTTGTACTACGGGGAAATGCCATTGAGTGTAGGATCAATGCTGAAGATCCACTGAACGAGTTTTCGGCAGACCCGGGTAAGATTGTCCGGTACCGGAGTCCGGGTGGTCCGGGTATCCGGGTTGACTCAGGGATTCATATGGGTTATACGATTCCGGCGTCCTATGACTCGATGATCTCAAAACTCTGTGCCTGGGGAACAACACGTGACGAAGCGATTGAAAAAATGCGCCGGGCGATCTTTGAATATGTAATTATCGGTGTTAAAACCACTCTTCCGATGCATAACGCCATTATGAACGATGAATATTTCATTACTGGCAATACTAACACCCATTTCCTAAAAGAAGAGCATGTGAGGCGCAATCTTGGCCGGTATCTTCGCGAGGAGGAGGCACGGATGGAAACTCTTGCCTCATCGCTGAGAAATCCGAAGGAGAAAGTGGCGATTGCAGCAGCATTGAGTGTCTATGGCGCGATGAAGAAATAGAAATTTCCAACGTTTTTCCCCTTTTTTCTCAGAGATCTTCTGAATTTATTTCTTGCCGATTTTACCGATTCAGACCGATATGAGAAGGTTTATACGATTCAGTGTCGTTGTCATTATGCACTTTTTGTGTAGACAAGTGCTGCCGTGGCCTAGTCGGTTAGGGCGCCAGACTCATAGGGTAATTTAGTCACTTGGGGCGCTTAACATCTGGGACATCTGGAAATCGTGGGTTCGGGTCCCACCGGCAGCATTTTTACGCAGGGTACAATGTTCCTTTACGATTTGGAGTGTTTTACGCGATTTTCAAAATTATATAGAGCATGCCTAAATGTCTATTTTTCACAACTATATTTTTATCTTTCCAGTAAGGAAAACATGCCACCACGGCGCGCTTTCGCCCCCTCGAATAGTGAAGTTATAATCTTCACGGATTGGCTCTGACAGAAACCTGTTTTGAAGAAAATTAACATCTATTACCCAGCAGAAGAAGAATTCATCTGTGCACCGATTCCGGCAAAGGCTTTTTTTACGCCATTACGTACTTACTTTTTTGTTTCAAGCTCTTAAAACGATTATTTTACAAACAATAAGTTGGTTGGAATTTATAAAAATATTGTGCCAATGAATAAAAATATGACAAAAATCCCGGTCGGGCGTGATTAACGTCCATACGTAATCCCTTTTTTTATTTGAAGCTTTTTGCACAGTTTTCACGAAGTATCATTTAGAGTTGAAATAAATAAAGATTCTGGCTGTTATAGTATGGTACGGAAAATTAATTTTCGTGTCTTAGAACGCATCTATGGGCGTGTTTTTTCCCTCGCGCAGAACCGATTTTCTGAGATCGTCAGTTTTTCGGATCATGCGGCACTCATTTTTTTGAAAATAAGATCTGCCGGTCAAATTGCATGATTTCATCATCACATCAAGGTTAATAAGTATTAACCTTCATCCCAAAATGACACATTTCACAATTCCTCTCTGATCCCGTTTTACCCGGATCGGACGGACAGATCCGGCAATGGGAACGGAGAGCGATTGAGCCTTCATTCACAATTTTATCTGGTAAATTATGATTCTTATCCGTAGTGCCACTATCAGTGACGATCAGAGTGTCAGGACCAGCAAAGTCAACCGGAGATCTACTGAAGTGAAAGGGACCTCCAATGATAAGAGAGAAGGAAGGCCTGCCAGGCTCCCACTACCTCCGGGTTGTTGGACCTATCAGAATGGTTAACTCTATGGGGGAGGTTGTGTCATAAGAGTTAACAAAATAGATTTTTCAGGTTTTTGATATTTTTATGGGGGGAAAATCACATTTAACTGGTGATTAGACCCTCTGTACAAAGGTCTAATTAGACCCTCTAAAATTTCCTTTTTTTCCCGGTTACGTATCGGGTTTTCCAATGGTATTGTAAGAGGGTTAAAAATATGGATGTACAGCAACCGTTGTAAAAGGACGTTTTTAACCCTATTAAAAAATTTCCTTTTTTTCCCGGTTACGTATCGGTTTTTTTAATGGTATTGGAGCATGGGTTAAAGATACGGATGTACAACACCCGTAGGACGGGTAGTAGTTTTAACCCGTAAGTTCATCGGATCTCACCTATGATCTCCTTTGATCGGCCAGACTCTTCAGCGGCCAATAACACCTACTGGATTGACACGTGTCAAGGGGTATGAGTATGGTGAGTGAAATCGACTGGAGTTTAATGGTGATCACACATACTGCAATGGTTACTGGTATCCCATGGGCTGACAACCATCTTTCGTCATCTTATATTTTCACAGAGATTGCCATTTGACTATCTTCACAGAAAAATCAAATATTATCCTGTCTGCTGATTGAGACCGGCTTTCACAACCCCCAGCACACCCATCGCTTCACCAAGTTCCAGCCGCTCAGTCTGCCTGTGTTCGTCGTACACCCCAACCGAGAGATTCAGCACATCCAGCTCAGGGAACGCCTGCCGGATATTATACGCATCTGCAATCCTCCCCTGCGCAACCTGCATTGGATACCCCGCCGCTTCTGACGTTTCCAGAAACCATGCAATAAATTCTCTCCTGGCAGGAAATTACTGCATATTTTCCGTGAACAACACTGGAAGCGATCCGAACAACGAACACATGATGGAGCGGGTCAATAAGGGACTGAAACGGAGGTACAGGGTTGCAGGAGATTTCCCAAATGAAGAGTCGCTCCTCAGGCTGGTCGGATCCATCCTGATGGATGTGAATTAGTAGTGGTAACTGGCAGAAGGTATTCCTCGATGGAGACTGATGATCAGAGAGGGATATAGAGTTCTGCGAATTTACAGCATATTGAGGCGTTACCTGAATGTTCCCTTCCAGAGGCCTCCACTTTAATATAATCCTGCTGCCAAATAGCAGATAACATAAGAGAAGGCGATCAAGATCACAGAATAAGGAAGAATTTAAGGAAGAATACTCATTGTTTCAAACAGACTGATCTTCAGAAGTTCTTAGTTTTGTTTGCATGTTGGTCAAACTAACATGACTAAGAACACACATATTTCTTGTGACTGTCAAAGTTGGGGTACAGAAAAAATATCGTATGTGTGACCATGGACAAAAAACCTCAAATAGGGCAGATTGGTACTAACCCACTTCGAGATGAACTTTTCAGTGGGGTTCACCTGGCTCACCATGCAAAGGAGACTGCCTTCTCACACAGGATAGATACCAGACAAAAGTATGATCCCCTCCTTCCACGACTTGCTGATAACGAGAAGATTCTGCTGGAAACTCACGATCTGCTGTACACCGCCATCGAGGCGAATCGCCGGATTTCTCCTGCAGGTGAATGGCTATTAGATAATTTCTACCTTATTGAAGAACAGATAAGGACTGTTCGTTGCCATCTCCCTGAAGGATACAGTAAAGGACTCCCTCACCTGGTAAATGGACCGCTTGAAGGATTTCCCCGGGTTTACCATATCGCCAGAGAATTAATCGCTCATAACGACGGGAGAATTGATACTGAAAGCCTCTTTGATTTTATCGATGCATATCAGAGTGTCACTCCTTTGCTACTCGGAGAACTTTGGGCCATACCGACCATGTTCAGACTCTCTTTGATAGAGAATCTGCGTAGAGTAGCCGATATTATCTCCGCAAACATACGTGACCGCGACTCTGCAGGCCATTGGGTAGATCGGATGACCGAAGTTGCCAGAAAAGATCCAAAAAATCTGATCCTGGTTATTGCAGATATGACACGATCAGATCCACCCATGACCAGTGCTTTTGTCGCGGAAATGGTCCGAAAGTTGCAGGGCAGGGCAGGAATGCCCTTATTCCCCGCCACCTGGATAGAACAGAGACTTTCTGAGAGAAACCTGACCGTTGAGCAGATGATCAATGCAGAGACACAGGCACAGGCTGCTGATCAGGTATCTTTCAGGAACAGCATATGCAGCCTTCGTTTCCTTGATTCGATAGACTGGCGTGAGTTCGTAGAGCGGCTGAGTATTGTCGAGCACACCCTTCGAAGTGATCCTGCCGATGAATATGCAGCCATGGACTTTGAAACCCGCGACCGGTACAGGCATGTGGTTGAGGAGATCGCAAAAAAGGGATGTTTCTCCGAAGATGATGTTGCAGGAAAAGCAGTGGAACTTGCCAATGAGAGCCGGAGCAGCAGGGACGGGGGATTCCGGGCATCTCATATAGGTTATTATCTGATAGACAAAGGAAGAGCCTCTCTTGAAGAAGCACTCTCATTTCATCCTCCTGTTATGGATCGGATCAGAAAATCAGCATATACCCATTCCCTTCCCCTGTATTTCTGCGGGATCCTGTTTATAACTTTCATCGTGGCTTTTTTGGGGTACACAAGGCTTACTGCCTACGAATGGTTTGTTGCTCTGCCCCTCCTGGTCCTTCTCCTGTTTCCGGCCAGTCAGGCTGCAATAGCAGTTATTAACTGGTTTGTTACTCTCCTCGTCACTCCTGTTCTACTCCCGAAGATGGATTATTCAAAAGGGATACCAGAGGAGCGGAGAACCATAGTCGTTATACCGACAGTCCTCTCAGGATCTGGAGACGTTCAGGGACTCCTGGATTCACTTGAGATCCGGTACCTGGCAAATCGGGACGATAACCTGTATTTTACCTTGCTGACTGATCTTCGGAACGCACATGCTCAGGAGCTGCCCGAAGATGCGGAGATCGTCGATCTGCTTGCAGCCGGAATTGAAGATCTGAACAGGAGATACCGGGGCGATAAGCCGGATGCCTTCTTTCTCATGCACCGGTCCCGGACCTGGAATCCGGGTGAAGGGATCTGGATGGGGTATGAGCGGAAAAGAGGGATCCTCATGGCATTCAGTACCTTTTTGCTTGACAAAGGGAAAAACCCGTTCTCACGTATCGTTGGCAATCAGGAGATCCTGACTGACATCAAATATGTGATAACCCTTGATACAGACACACGCCTTCCACGAAATAGTGCAAGAAGACTTATCGGTGCGATCGCACACCCACTCAACCGACCAGTACTGGATCCGGTAACCGGGGTGGTCAGGAAAGGATATGGAATTCTCCAGCCCCGTGTCGCCATCTCTCTGTCAGAATCAGGAATTTCACGGTTTGTATCACTATTCGGGGGTGAGCAGGGTATTGATCCCTATACCCGTGCAGTATCTGACGTGTATCAGGACGCCTTTCATGAAGGGTCATTTATTGGAAAAGGGATCTATGATCTTGAAGTCTTCTCACGAACAGTTGTGGGGCGGTTTCCTGACAATCTCATATTAAGCCATGATCTGCTGGAAGGATGTTATGCCAGGACCGGTTTCGTCAGTGATTTACAGGTCTTTGAAGAGTGTCCGGTCAGTTATCTGGCTGATAGCAGACGGAGACACCGGTGGATCAGAGGCGACTGGCAGGTACTGCCATGGCTGCTGCCGTCCGTTCGGGACAAATCGTCAAAAAAACAGAGAAATCCGCTCTCACTCCTCTCACGATGGAAGATCTTTGACAACCTGAGAAGAAGCCTCGTAACGCCAATGACATTTATCTTCCTTCTCATCGCATGGACCTGCCTTACGGATCCCCTCTTCTGGACAGCCTATATCGTATTGTTGTGCCTGATTCCCCCGATAACTATCATCGGCTGGAAAATTATAAAAAAACCCATAGAACAGACTTGGAGACCGCATCTCCATACTATGCCCCGGGTTATCCGGGATCACTTAGCAGGGACTCTCGTTACTCTGGCCTTTCTCCCGTATGAAGCATATAATTCCCTTGATGCACTACTTCGGTCCTGCTGGCGGATGGTAGTTTCCCATTGTAATCTGTTAGAATGGACTTCCCATCAGGAGGTCGGGCGGAAGGGAACACACGGCCTTACGGGAACATACCGTGTTATGTGGCCGGGACCGGTAATCGGGGCCGCATTGCTCCTTGGAATGATCCTCATTCACCCATTTACGAATCTTGTTGTCGCCGTGTTTGCTCTTGTATGGATCCTTTCCCCGGCCATTGCATGGTGGATAAGCCAGCCAATAAAAACCCGGACCACCAGTCTTACCCCCGGGCAGGAACGTTTTCTACGGGTTATTGCACGACGGACCTGGCGTTTCTTTGAGACCTTTGTCACTGCTGAAAATCATTACCTTCCACCTGACAATTATCAGGAGCGGCCGGTTTTGGCTGTTGCCCACCGCACATCCCCGACAAATATCGCATTTTCACTTATCGCAAGTCTTACCGCGTACGACTTTGGGTATATTCCGATGAGTGAACTGATTGAGCGGACTCAGAATACCCTGACTACCATGGGCCAGATGAAGAGATATCGGGGTCATTTTTACAACTGGTATAATACCGTCACCCTGGAGCCATACCTCCCGCGGTATATTTCTACCGTCGACAGTGGCAACCTCGTCGGAGGTCTGCTTGTATTGAGACAGGGGCTTTTTGAACTTCCTCATTGTCCGGTTCTTTCGAAAAACTGTGCAGATGGTTTGTTAGATACACTATCTCTCCTCTCTGATGCGATAGATGCTGCCACAGAAGAGAATACGGGAGTGGTGCCGACATCAGTCCGGTCAATGATTGCAGACCTTAAAGACGGTGCAGCCCGGATGCCAGACTTGACTATCGAAGCCTTGAGACAGCTCTCATATCTTGACGGGATTGCATCAGAAGTACTGGCTGCACTCATTACCTGTCAGGATGATGAAGTCGGATGGTGGGCGAGAGCGACAAAACGACAGATCGAGACTCATGTAAAGGATTTTAACATCTTTACGTCATGGGCATCCGTGGGCAGTCCTCCTGACACGATTTGGGATGAGGTTCCGCAGGATCTGACACCGTCTCTCTCTTTGATCTGCAGAAAGCTTGAGGAGCTGAACAATCAGATCCCATCTGTCAGAGATGTCGCTGACATAAGGCAGGATCTTCATATCCGGATTGGTCCGCTGATGGATTGGCTTGATACGCACGGGGATGCGCACAGTGTCCCCGGTTCAGGTCACCAATGGCTAATTCAGACTCTTGAGGAGATGAAAACCTCAAGCGAGCGGGCAGAAGAATTCATCCTGTCGATATCGCCCCTTGCAGATCAGTGTAATACATTTTCCGAAATCGAGTATGAATTACTGTATGATCGGTCGAGTCATCTCCTCGCAATCGGATATAATGAGACTGATCTCCGGCGGGACAACAGTTTTTATGATCTGCTTGCATCAGAGGCACGACTCGTCAGCTTTATCGGCATAGCTCATAATCAGCTTCCTCAGGAGCATTGGTTTGCGTTAGGACGTCTGGTCACTACTATCGGAAGAGGGGAGCCCGCCCTTATCTCATGGAGTGGATCGATGTTCGAATACCTGATGCCACTCCTCGTGATGCCGACGTATGAGAATACCCTTCTCGATCGCACGTATCATGCAATCGTAGCCAGACAGATAGAGTATGGCCGCAAAATGGATGTTCCCTGGGGAATATCAGAATCCGGGTATAATATTACCGGTGTAAACATGAACTACCAGTACCGGGCATTTGGAATTCCGGGCCTTGGGTTCAAGCTTGGACTTGCCAGGGACCTGGTTATTGCTCCATATGCTGCGGCAATGGGACTGATGGTTAATCCGGCTTTGGCCTGTAGTAATCTCGAGAAGATGGAATCTCTGGGGTATGCGGGTGAGTATGGATTTTATGAAGCCGTAGATTTCACCCCGTCCCGGGTGCCTCCAGACAAGAAACACATAGTAGTACGGTCATTTATGGTACATCACCAGGGAATGATTCTGCTCTCTCTTGCCTATGTATTGTTACATCGTCCTATGCAGAGGAGATTTATGTCTGATCCAAGTCTTCGGGCAACCACGATGTTGCTCCAGGAGAAGATGCCCATGAACACACCGTTCTATCCGCATGCCCGGGAGGTCAGGGGAGTCCATAAAATAACCAAAGAATCAGAATCCCTGGTACAGATTTTCCAGACCGCAAATACTCCACAACCTAAGGTGAAACTCCTCTCGAACGGCAGGTACCATGTTATGGTAAGCAACAGCGGATCGGGGTATAGCAGATGGAACGATCTTGCCGTGACCAGATGGCGGGAGGATTCGACTGCAGATAACAGCGGAACCTTCTGTTATATCAGAGAACTGGCGAGTGGGGAGTTCTGGTCGAACGGGTATCAGCCCACCAGAAAAAGCCCCGATACCTATCAGGTGATTTTTCAGCAGGCCCGTGCAGAATTTCGGCGAAGGGACCGGGGTTTAGATACCCGTACTGACATCATTGTCTCTCCGGAAGATGATGTGGAACTTCGAAAGATACGAGTGACAAACCGGTCACTAATACAACGGACAATAGAATTTACCAGCTATGCTGAGGTGGTGCTGGCACCTCAGGGCTCAGATGAAACCCATCCGGCCTTTAGCAACCTGTTCGTCCAGACCGAACTGGTGCGGGAGAAAAATGCAATCCTCGCGACGAGAAGACCACGATCAGATGGTGAACGCCCCCCCTGGATGTTTCATCTGATGACCGTTCATGGCACTCAGGTAAGAAAGAAATCATTTGAGACAGACCGGTCAAAATTTATCGGGCGTGGAAATTCACTCTCAAGGCCGGTTGCCATGACCGATTCTTCTACTCTTTCTGATACTGCGGGTTCAGTTCTCGATCCGATAGTTGCTATCAGATGTACCATTACCTTAGATCCCCATGAGACAGCGGGTGTGAATATCTTCACAGGAATCAGTGAGAGTCGTGATGAATCAGTCGCACTGATCGAGAAGTACTATGAAGGATACATCACTGACCGGGTCTCAGAGATGGCCTGGACCCATACCCAGGTTATGCTCGGACAACTGAACATGACTGAGCGGGATGCACAGTTGTTTTGTACACTCACCTCCTCAGTCATCTATGCAAATCCCTCCCGGCGTGCAAGCCGGAATATACTTCTGAAGAACAGCCGGGGTCAGTCAGATCTCTGGGGGTATGGCATCTCAGGAGACATCCCGATAGTGCTGGTGAGGATACGGAACAGAAATCGGATCAGTCTTATCAAAAAGATGGTGCAGGCTCATGCATACTGGCGGATGAAGGGACTGGCGGTCGATTTGGTGATCTGGAATGAGGACAGGTCAGGATATCGGCAGGAACTGCAGGATGAAATCATGTGTCAGATGCCCCAGAGTTCTGATTCACTGATATTAAACCGGAAAGGAGAGATTTTTATCCGGCATCCGGAACAGATGTCAGATGAGGATCGTATCCTCATGCAGACCGTGGCACGGGTGATTATTTCAGACCGTTGGGGTACGCTGGCCGAACAGATTGAACGGGCGGGCTGGTGTGAGATTGCAGTCCCAAAGCTGCTCCCTGCCCTGACTCCGTATCCTGAAGCCGACGCCGGCCTCGATAATACAGGCGATGAACTACGCTATTTCAACGGCATCGGTGGATTTTCAGAGGATGGCAGGGAGTATGTCATCATCACGGGAAAATGGGAGGTAACTCCCGTACCATGGGTGAACGTCCTCGCGAACGAGAATTTCGGGACGGTCGTATCAGAGAGTGGCAGTGCGTATACCTGGAGTGAGAATGCTCATGAGTTCAGACTCACACCCTGGATGAACGACCCGGTTCTTGATCCCTCCGGAGAGGCGTTGTATATCAGGGATGAAAAGACCGGTATATTCTGGTCTCCTACCGCATTGCCTGTACGAGGGGCAAATCAATATGTAACCAGGCATGGGTTTGGGTATTCTGTCTTTGAGTATTGCGAACATGGGATAAGCACCGAACTGACCGTGTCTGTCTCCACGGGCGATCCGGTGAAGTTCATGTCTCTTCGGATCAGGAACCAATCGGGTCGTAGGAGACACCTGTCTGTCACCGGATATGTAGAATGGGTTCTCGGTGAACTCAGGTCGAGATCACTGTTGCATGTGATCACTGAAATTGATCAGATATCCGGAGCAATTTTTGCTAAAAATCCATATAACAGTGAATTTCCCGGGAGAGTAGCGTTTCTTGACTCTAATATACTGAATCGGACAGTCACCGGTGACCGGTGTGAGTTTATCGGGCGCAACGGGTCGCTCGAGAAGCCTGCAGCGATGGAGCAGGTCAGACTCTCAAATAAAGTCGGACCCGGCCATGATCCGTGTGCTGCAATGCAGGTCCCCTGTGAACTTACTGACGGAGAAGAACGTGAGATTATCTTTACGCTTGGTGTCGGCCGGGATAATGATGATGCACGAATGCTTGTCTTAAAAAACCGGGGAGTAGGACCTGCACGTACAGCGCTCACGGCAGTTAAAGAATACTGGAGCCAGACGCTTGGTGCAGTTACCATTACAACTCCTGACCGGTCGGTGGATCTGCTCGTCAATGGATGGCTTTTATACCAGACCATTGCCTCCCGGCTATGGGCACGTTCCGGTTTTTACCAGTCAGGAGGGGCATTTGGATTTCGGGATCAGCTGCAGGATGTGATGGCACTCATCCACTCCCGACCTGAACTGACAAGAAAACAACTACTCCTCTGTGCAGGACACCAGTTTGGTGAAGGTGATGTCCAGCACTGGTGGCACCCGCCATTGAACAGAGGGGTAAGGACCCACTGCTCTGATGACTACTTATGGCTCCCGTTCGCTACCTGTAGATATGTGCTCAGCACCCGCGATACCGGAGTGCTGGATGAGGAGATTTTGTTTCTCGAAGGGCGAAAGGTGCTCCCTGAGGAAGACTCGTACTACGATCTGCCGCATCAGTCAAAAACGTCCGCAACCCTGTATGAGCACTGCACCCGGGCGATACAGTTTGGGCTGAAGTTCGGGAAGCATGGTCTTCCTCTGATGGGGACCGGCGACTGGAACGACGGGATGAATCTTGTCGGTGCAGAGGGTAAGGGAGAGAGTGTATGGCTGGGATTTTTCCTCGTTGACCTTCTTATGCAGTTTCGTGAGATCGCAGAGCTCCACGGTGATCCCTCTTTTGCAGAATTCTGCGGAGTGAACGCTGATCGGATTCGCGAAAATCTGGAGAGAGATGGATGGGACGGGGGATGGTATCGTCGTGCTTATTTTGATTCAGGTCAACCACTTGGTTCTTCGGTAGACCCTGAATGTATGATAGATTCTATTGCCCAGAGTTGGGCGGTCCTCTCAGGAGTTGCTTCAGACGAACGGGCGAAAATTGCTATGGAGGCAGTAAAGGAGCACCTCATCCTACAAGATGACCGGCTGATAACCCTTTTCACTCCGCCATTTGATACTGCTCCTGTAAATCCCGGGTATATCAAGGGATATAACCCCGGTGTCCGTGAGAACGGGGGGCAATATTCCCAGGCTGCCATCTGGGTTCTGATGGCTTTTGCAGCGCTGAAGGATCCTCAGCAAGCGTGGGATCTGTTGCCGTTCCTAAGTCCAATTCACCATAGCAGAACGTCTAAGGATGTCAGGAAGTACCGGGCCGAGCCGTATGTTATTGCTTCTGATATCTATGCTGCCCCTCCCCATACCGGACGGGGCGGCTGGACCTGGTATACGGGGGCAGCAGGATGGATGTATACGCTTATCCTCGAATCACTCCTCGGATTACGGCTATCGGGGGATCTAATCAGGTTTGAACCCTGTATCCCGGTGGCTTGGAGATCGTATCAGATTGATTACCGATACCGGTCCACGATATATCATATCATGGTGCAGAATTCCGCTACGGGATCTGATGTCAAATCCGTTGTCATTGATGGGATTGATCAGGCTGACAGGAATATTCATCTGGTAGATGATCAGGGAGATCATCATGTCGTGGTGGTACTTGGGGTGTGAGGTAAATCATACGTGGATTGGAAATTCTCAATGCTGTCACTGCCGGGGAGAGGTACTCGGCCGTGACGATTGCGGAGGGTGCCTGTCAGGGAGACCCGGGTGCCCCCCAATCCCGAAAGATGACCTAAACGAGTGCGGCCACGAAAAATACGTAGGTATAGTGAACCTGCTTGGGAGGGGAACCCGAACGCCGCCCCGGTGTCGAGAGCCGGGTCACGGAAGTGATGCCACGCTATGAAGCCGGGGCGGTGCAGAAGGCATGTGGGAGTGAGAAGATCGGGTGCTGATGCCGGCATCGCATGATGCACGGGTTACGCAGATGATTAACGATCTCTGGCAGAATGAGCCGGAGGACGGTTTGGAGATGGTGGCAGGATGGTGAATTGGTGATGAGGTTTACTAAATTGTTGTGACCCTAGTTCAAAAAGAATCATTCGCAACTATACTTTCTATCAAGGTTTTTCTGACGGTCTTTCCCCGGCCGGAATTTTAAAAATTTAAAGATCTCCATACTAACTATTATTACCGATGCTATGGCGAGCAGTGCACCCCAGGTCTGAAGACTTACCGGACTAATCCTGAGCATATCCTGCATAAACGGAGTCATCATGGCCAGTATGTGAATACCCTGCGCAAACAGAATGCCAAAAATCAGATAATAATTATTCTTCAGTGGTATCCTGAATAAAGATCTGCATTCTGACCGGCAGTTCAGTGCATGGAAGTTCTCAAGAAGAACCATCAGCAGAACAAGTACGCTCCTGGCGGAGAACTCGTCCCACCCCTGATTAATCAGCCAGAAATATGTAAGAAATGCGATAATTCCAATTACAAAACCTGCGATAAGAGTCTCCTGTATCATCAGTGGATTAAAAATTCCTTCTTCAGGGTTACGGGGATTACGTTTCATGGCTTCCGGTTCTCCTGCCTCGAATGCCAGTGCCACGTCCTGTATTCCGTTAGTAACCAGATTCAGCCAGAGAAGCTGTACAGCGATAAGAGGAAGTGGCAGTCCTACAATAAGGGCCAGTGTAAAAAGTACTATCTCAGCAAAACCGGTAGAAATGAGCAGGTATGTCACTTTCCTGATATTATCATAGGCATACCTGCCCTCCTCAATCCCTGCTATAATAGAGGAAAAATTATCGTCCGTAATGATCATGGAAGCCGTGTCTTTGGCAACATCTGTTCCGGACCCCATTGCAACTCCGATGTTTGCCCTTTTAAGAGCAGGTGCGTCATTTACACCATCACCGGTAACTGCAACAAAATGACCATTCTGAACCATACTATCTACGATCTCGAGTTTCTGAACCGGACTGACACGGGCAAAAATCCGACCCAGTCTTACTTTGTCAAAAAACTCAGGCGACTCGGGAGATTCCAGTGCCTCAAGATCACTACCGGTAACAACAGAGGATTCGTCAGTAGCAAGACCCAGTTGTCTTCCGATTGCATATGATGTGTCAGGATGGTCACCAGTGATCATTGCCACCTCCACTCCTGCCGTCCTGCACTGGTCAATGGCATCCGGAACATCAGAACGTATAGGATCCATGAAACCTGCTATGCCAAGATATGTAAGTGATGGGCGGACCTGTTCTAATTCGAGGTTGCCTTGGGGCATCTCTTCAAGAATCCCTTCTGCAAAGGCAAGGACACGGTATCCGTTTTGGGTCAGCGAGTGTAACTGTTCATCTGTTTTTGTCCAGTCCGGTCTTAACAGACCCTCTGTGGTCTGCATTTGTGAACAGTACTCTGATAATACCTCATATGCTCCTTTAACTGCAACCCTGACAATACCGGACTCATCTGTATAATATACTGCAGAATAGCGCTTGTCAGGCTCATATGGGACAGTTCCTTTTACATAGATATCACCATGAATTCTGTCCGGTTCAATCCCTGTTTTATAACCAAATGAAAGAATAGCCACATCCATTGCATCACCATGATGGACCCACGAACCGTCGTCCTGAAAAAGACTCCCTTCATTGCAGACTACTCCGGTAACTGCAAGATTCTGTAAAACTTTCATCTGCAGGGGATCCGGAATCCGGCCGTCCGGAAGAAGTATCGTCCCATCAACTACATATCCCGCACCCGTTACATCAAAAATGTCGCCAGATGAAAGTATTACCCTCTTTACCGTCTGTTCATTCACTGTGAGAGTTCCGGTCTTATCAGTAGCGATCATAGTACAGCTACCCAGGCTTTCAACTGCTACCATGCTTCGAACTATAACATTTCGCTTCCCCATCCGGTTCATGGCGATGGAGAGAGCTACTGTGATAGCCACCGGCAGACCTTCAGGGATAGCAGAGACCGCAAGGGCAACGACAAAGAAAAAGACCTCAGTGAGAGGGGTGCCCTTTGTAAGTAACAGAACAGCCATAAGCACACATGCCCCGATGACGATTAAACCAATGTCACGGGAAAATTTCTCCATCCTGATCAGTAACGGAGGTTTTGACATCTTGGTAGTGGCCACGGCCTCTGCAATGACTCCGACTTCAGTTTTTATGCCTGTGGTGGTTACAATCCCTGCACCTCTTCCGGTAATGACAATTGTCCCGCCAAAAGCCATATTTTTACGGTCGCTTAATGGAACCTCCCTGTCCACTATTGCCAACAGCTTTTCCACTGCAACCGATTCTCCGGTAAGGAGTGACTCGTCAATATGCAGATTTGAGGCATGGATCAAACGGAGATCTGCCGGCACCCGGCTGCCTGACTCAAGCAGTACCAGATCCCCGGGAACCAGATCGGCAGCATTGATGTCTGAATCTTTTTTGTTCCTCTTAACACAGGTGGTAATCTGAAGCAGACTTTGGAGTCTGCTGGCGCTTTTTTCAGCCTTCCACTCCTGAACCATACCTATTACTGAATTCAGAACGACAACAAAAAGAATGAAAAATCCGTCTTTATAGTCTTTTAACAGAAAAGAAACCAGGGCAGCAACCAGAAGAATGTAAATCAGAGGGCTTGCATACTGATGAATGAAAACAAGTAGAAGTCCGGGAGGCTTTCGCACCGGCAGAGAATTTGGACCAAACTGATGCAATCGCTGTGACGCCTCTTCAGCAGTAAGACCATGAGGGCCTGTGCTAAGTTTCTCATAGACATCTTCGAGTGTGAATGAGTGCCAGGCGATCGGAGTCTGAAAATCTGATTTATCCATATACTCGATATGATTTAGTATGATTCATGTCTCCAATAATCTTTTGTCTTCAGAATTTCCCTCCTTTTTTCGAGAAAGGGTGCGTTGTATCCGCTCATTCTGTTTTGACCCCCTTAAATCAGGATTTCTCTTCATGGAATTTCATTATTTATGACACCCCCCCAAACAATTCAGACAAAAAGAAATAATAGAAAATCTGAAAACGATGAATATTTGGTCGCTCTCGAATATGCAGAGAACCTACACAATCTGTTTTTCAATGATTCTGATGATAATTACAAATTTTCATTTCCTTTAGATTATGTATACAACAGTGTCAGAGATAGTGAAGATAATAAAATTAAAATTCAATTAAGGAAAATTGATCCCTTGAGTCTTGATGTTGCAGAAGTATATAATAAAGTATCAGATGCGAAAGTACCAAAAGAATATGCATTATCAAAAGTAAAATTATTAGCTGGTATAAAGAAATACGAACATGGCGTTAATTACCTTGAACAAAGTTACAATATGTATTTGGAGATAGGTACATATACATTACTTAATGAGCTATTTCTAAGTTCTGAACTGTCATTTAGGGATGGGAATGATATTTTTGTGGAGGCCCGTAACCTCCTTCCGTAATCTATTTTGTAATTGCTCTGGTTGAAAACCCTTTGGGGAAATAGTACCAACGACGGGTTCTCTTATTCGTTTGATTTCCGAACCTCATACCCAAAAAGAATCACTTATCTTTTCCCGGCATCGACATATTACTACAGGAATTCCCATGAACGAACATTTACGTCAGTTGATGCATCTCTTTTTTGGGCTTTTGATTGCGGCTTTTATCTGGGCAGTCCCACAGGATTTTGCAACGGCTGTTATGGCAACGGTGCTTTTGATCACCGCCGTGCTTTCAGAATTGCTGGTAAAGGGGCATAAAATCCCGCTGATTTCCTGGATTGTGGGAGGGCTTGAGCGTGATGTCATTCTCCCGGCGAAAGGCACGCTCATCTTCTTCCTGGGAACACTTTTCTGTCTCGTCATCTTCCCGAAAGAGATCGTCGTCCCGGCGTTTGTC